>Ga0272441_10002395_pt1 | contig 37859 bp, 28 predicted proteins | sample SSMProp6N_FD_193582 | JGI IMG/M metagenome (GOLD analysis project Ga0272441, IMG submission 193582) | Marine sediment archaeal communities from Little Sippewissett salt marsh, Falmouth, MA, United States - SSM-Prop-6N | ecosystem: Environmental > Aquatic > Marine > Wetlands > Sediment ... | reverse complement strand
AAAGGGCAGGGGCGGGGTGTATTACAATAGCAAATATATTAACACTCCCCTAAATCCCGGCACCGGACCTTCCGGCCCTTATTAGAGGGGATTAAAAAAAGGGCGACCCTCGCCACCCTTTTCTCATTCTATCATCCCGAACTAACCATCCTGTCATTCCGACCTTGAGCCGGAATCCAGCAGGCGGCTTCCTCAGCCGCTTTGGTATAAAAAAACTCCCTTTCTCAAATGCGTTTGGGGGATTCATTGCCAAGTGCTAATTGCTAATTTTCTCTTCTCGTTGCGTAGCTCCTGCTGCGCAACGGACTTGTCTTGGAAACTCTAGCTTCGTTTCCGCGAGTGAAGCAGAGCTTCGGGTGCAAGCTCGTTACACAGGTGGACCTGTGTAACGAGAAGAAAATTTAATCCTAGTGTTACGGCCTTGTTAACTCTCAATATACTCCATCTTTTATTTCGGTGCAAGTAAATTGTTTTCTCGTTCCAACGCTTCCGTTTATAAAGAGTGTTTTTGGCGGTTTTCGTCGGTTTGTTTTGGGTAATCGTGCGCGGCGGGTTGTCATTTCGAAGCGTTCGTTTGTCATTCCCGACCTGATCGGGAATCCAGGTCTTTCGCCGCATTACTGGATTCCCGTTTTCACGGGAATGACACAAGGGAAAGCGGGAATGACAAAGGTCTGGGAGATTGCCGCGTCGCCCTTCGACCTCCCCAGACAGGCTCAAGTGCTCGCAATGGCGGGCAGGGCGCATACGAGATTTCTCGTCGGATTTATTGCGGGATTATGGGTTCGTGTGGCCATGTTTCCAATATAATGTAACATATGGCGGAGGTCAAGCAAAAAAACAGGCGGTAAATGAAAAAGGGCAGCCTTTCGACTGCCCTTCGAAATAAGTATTCGACTCGTTTTTAGCGCAACAGCAAAATCGAGCCGCTGCAGACGTTCTCGCCTTCAATCTCGATAGTGAAAAGATACAGCCCCGGCGCGCCTATTCCGCCGCTATTTACAGTGCCGTTCCACGTGTCCGCGCCCTCGGGCGACACATAAACCACCTCGTTATCGATGTCGTAGATGCGGATAATCCCGTGGCCGAGCGCCATATACGGGTATGTGAAATAGGCGATGTCGTTGATCCCGTCGCCATTCGGTGTGATCGGATTCGGGTAATAATTGCACGATGTCACCGACGGGAAGAAGCACCAGTGGAAAGGCTCGCGCATGTTGAACTCGCCGTAATCGGGCATGACATCCGCCGCGATGAGATCGACGCAGACGCTGTCGTTGTTGCGCCACAAGAAACCGGCTTCATCCGGACTGAACAGGAAAATCTCGCCGGACGGATCGTAGTGCATCCCCGGATCGCCCCAGATGAAACTCAGCGTGTCGTTGAAAGTAATGACAATCGTGGTCTCCTCGACATCGCGATGCGCATCCCAAAGATCGGCGGTAATGTCAATATCCAGCTCGATAACCACCGCGCCATTTGCCGGCGCCGGATTCGCGACTCTCGGCGGCGTCAGGTCAACGAAGAAATGCCAATATCGCGGTTCGCCCTCCGCGCCCTGATTGTCCTCTACATGTTTGAGACTGCACGCAACCCACATGCCGTCGGTGAAATAATTGCCAACCTGCGGATCGTAGAACATCGTATCGCCGACGTAGCTGAGAGCCGGATCTGAAGTTGTGAAATCGATACCATCGACTCCAAAAACGATACTGGTTTCATCGACACCGTCGGCGGAATCGACAATGAAAACCGCGATACGCTGGTCTTCGTTAGTTGTAACCTCGTTATGTTTAGGATATTCGACAACGGTTATCGGGCCTTTGCTGATCCTGAAAGTATCCGACCAGCAGCAAGAACGATCGTCTTCATAGCCGCCGTCCGTATCGTTGTCACATGCATACACGGCGAATATGAAAGCGTCGAGATCCGAAATCGAGAAAAAGTCGTCGGTGACGAACGTATCGCCGAATGTTCGCGATAGTGCCATCTCGCCGAGATAGCCATCCGAAAGGTCGCCATCTAAATCATAGACGAGAATTACGCCGTATGGATCCGCCGGATCGACTGGATCGTAAACGCCGGATAGGTCGTCGATAATGACCATCGTAACCTGGAAATTCTCCCCGGATTCGACGGTGAACGGCCCAACGAATTCGAATTCGGGGCAAAGCGAGTCGTCATCCGGAACTCTGAAGCACCACTTATCTTCGATGATGGCATTCGCGCCGGTGTTTAGTTCGACATAGTCCGGCTGGTCCATCGCGCGGGCTACCGATACGCAGATACTATCGTTGTCGGCGTTGTTCAACGGCGGGTTGGCCAGCGCCGGATCGAACTCGAATATCGTGCCATCCCAGGTCACACCGGCTGTGTTGATATCCAGGAATCGGATTTCGGGCGGGAGAGTTTCTCGAGCCTCGCGGTTCTGGTATGTCAATATAATGGACTCGTCGTTCACGCCGGAAAGATCGTCGAAAATTTTACAGCTAACCGGTGCATAATGATCGTAAACGACTGCGTCCGGCGCGGGAGTTTTCTCGCTGATTTCGGGCGGTTCGCGGTCCTCGCGCCAAACCCAGCGCAACGGCCCGGAGAATGGCAGATTGCCCTGCGAATCCATCACCCGCGCGAGAATCACGTTGACCCATTCGCCATGCGCCCACGAGAATTGCGGGGTAAATGTCAATATCGAGCTTGAAAAATCAAGTTGGGCGTCGGCGATAGTATAAATTGTGCCGTTGACTATTAATTGCAATCGGTCCTCATCGACCGAATCCTCGAGTTCGATTTCGGTTAAGTCCATTATTATTGCTTGAAGCGTATCGTTCGACGTGGGATAGGGTTGCGTTGATATCGTATCTGGATGCGGTTCGACGATAATTGCCTCGGGACTGCAGGGCGCCCAATACTGGAATTCGTCGTCGTCCTCGAGATCCCATTCATCCTGCCGCGCCTCGATTTCGACTTCGCGAAAATCGCAGGATGCCACGGGATGGCTCGTGCTCCAACGGACATAATAGCCGCCACGGATATTCTCGACGATATTCGCGAGAATGGTGTCGAAATTCGTGCTGGCCAGATAGAATCCGCCGCCGGTTTCCTCGGTTATACTTCCCGGACCGAAATATACGCCGTTGTATGGGCGAGAGGCGTCGGTATAGCTGGTATCGAGGATTACGAAAGCGATAGCATCGTTGGACATTATTGCGCTATAAACGTCGTCGTAAGTTTCATCGGAATAAGCGGTTCCGTCCCCAATATAATGATATGGGGCATCCGAAACGAGGCATATAACTTTCTTTGCGCCCGGTCGCCAATGCATTTCTTCGAGGGCGTCCACGATTGCATCGAAATGGACTTCAGGGCCGTCGCCACCGCCGGAAGAACCAAGGACAGACATCCACCCGTAAAACTCGGTTACATCGCCGGTAAGATCGTAGCCGTAAGGGAAATTGACAATATCCGAAAAAGTAACGAGCCCGAGACGATAGTCGATTCCGGAGGCAGCCAATGCGGTCGCGAATTCCGTGCATCGCACAGCGACAGTATCGATTAAGCGAGACATAGAACCCGTAGTATCAATGCACCATACGATGTCCGCTGCACCGCCGCCGCCGAGGCTTTGGACTATTAGCGGGTATTGCTCGATCCCGTTTGTCCAAACACGGAAATTTCGTTCGTCAAGCCCCTCGATCATCCGGTCTTCCTCGTCGTTGACAATGCAGTATGAGCTTATCAGCGGGAAATTCGCGGGATTAATCGACTCGATGTCCAGTGAAAGGTCTTCCGGCGGTGGCACTTCGATACTAAAATAGAAGTCATAATCACTGAAATTCGAGCCGCATGGGCCGCCTACGAGATCGTAAGCCCCGATAGTGACGTAAATAGTATCGTGAAGCTCATATTCGAGACCGGCGTAATTGGAGTAGAAGAACACCGTGTCATTACGAAAACGAACCGGCGCGTCACCCCAGAAAAACGTGTCGCCATCGACAACAAAGAATAAACTGGTCGTATCGAAATCGGTCAGGTCGTCAAATGCCATGAAGTAAATTACCGGTGAAAAATCGCGTGTTGATCCGAATGGCGGCGGGAAGATATAATCGAATTCGGGGCCGGTAGTGTCCATAATGAAAGTGCAATCGAAAGCCGGTCCGGGGATATGATTCCCGAAAATATCGGCAACGTCGATGAGCGAAATGTCGATAACGCCCTCCGGGAATGGCCCTACAGGCGTCCATCTTAGGAGATCGGGGGTAAATGTCAATTCCGGATTGGCCGTCGTATAAACGACGCCGCCGACTCGAAGCTGGATAGTCGATGCGTCGATACCGCTGCCATCCTCGATTAGAATCGTTATAGAGCTGTCGTTGCATGAGGTTGTATCGCCACAATTCGGCCATAGTAATGTCACATCGGGTGGATCGCCCTCGGGCAGAACCCAGAAACTATCGAAAAGCGTGTCGCCCTCACCGCTGACATTGTAAATATATATATCGCGAACTCCGAGAGCGGCAGTAGGTTCGACAATAATATCCGCACGGGCAAGAGAAGCCGAAAGACGCAACGTGCCTGTAACAGTGATATCCGGCCCGAAATCGCTTGCGATGCCGGGTAGGAAACTGCCGCCATAAATCATCAAACTGTATGACGAGCCGACGAAAACGGTGTCGTCATCGACAGAGGAATAGGTGGGCGCTTGAGCAAACGTAAATCCTGCAACCAAAAGCATTACAGCGAATAAAGTGAATAGCCTATGCATCATGTGGCTCCCTATAAATATAGATTATCTGTCAAGAACAAGTTATGTTCTCGCGCTCCCCTGCATCCAATGTCCATCCTATATAATATAAATACGATATAGTTCTTGTCAACAAGGGATTTGCTATTTTTTTTGCGCTTGGGCGTCGCCCGCCTGAAGGGCGGAAGGGCGCTCTATCAGCGCCGGTGCGGTGCCCACGTCCCCAAAGGGGACGTAGCTGGAAGCGTGACTACGAATTACCTTTGGATCGAGGCTATTCAAATCGAGCGCCCTTGCCCCGCCGCTGCCGGAATTGCGGTTCTGCTCATATGTAAAACCTATGAGCAGAACCGATAATTCTACTAACATCTCGAATTTTCCTAATAGTTCGAGACGTTTTGGTGATGTCCCATGAGGCGGGGCGCGACGCCCTATCAATCGCAGTATGATGATCCTTGACATTTATCGGAGGGTAAGTATATTCCATAATCAAAACAGGCCGATTTCGGCCGGATAGAAAGGCAAATTAGGAGTATGTCCTTTTTCGAGAAAACATTACGTAACCTTTTCGGCTCGTCGAGTGAGAGGCAGCTTAAGCAGATTCTTCCAATAGTCGATCAAGTCGCTGAATACGGCGAAACGATTCGAGCGATGACCGACGACGAAATCGGCGAGGTTTCCGCAAGCTTTCGCAAAAAAATCCGCGAATATACTACTGAAATTCGCGGTGAGATAGATCGCGTTCGCGAGGACCTAAGCACGGAAATCGGCGAAGAGGCCCGGCAGAAAGCGGAAGAACTATATAAAACGCTTTCAGAAGACTTACACACAGCTAATCAGGAGATTTTAGAAGAAATCCTTCCGGAAGCTTTTGCATTGGTTATCGAAGTCTGCTACCGCCTAACGGGCAAGGAATTCGATGCTGCCGAGCAACCGATGCTTTGGGGCGACGACGTTACAGACGTTTACGACGCTGACGAATTCGAGTGGGAGGAACGAACACCGCCGGGCTACTCGAAACGATGGATTTCCGAACTCACGGAGGAAATGGGCCACGAGCTGACAAACAGCTTCACTCTCGTTCGGTTTGAGAACGACCGGATTATCCGTGGCGTTATTCCTTTCGACGTGCAGATTATTGGGGGCGTCGTTCTCCACCGGGGAACGATCGCGGAGATGGCTACCGGCGAGGGAAAAACCCTCGCGGCAGTATTCGCCGCGTATCTCAACGCACTTACCGGCCTTGGCGTTCATATAGTTACGGTCAACGATTACCTCGCCCGCCGCGATTCTGAGTGGATGGGTCAGATTTACGAATTCCTCGGCGTTTCGGTCGGCTGTATTTACAATGATGTCCCGCCTCATTCCGAGGTTCGACGTGAACAATACCGCCGCGATATAACATACGGCACGAACAACGAATTCGGTTTCGACTATCTCCGTGATAACCTCTCCGTTCGCCCCGAAGAGCGCGTCCAGCGCAGCCACCATTTCGCAATTGTGGACGAGGTGGACAGCGTTCTCATCGACGAGGCGCGAACGCCGTTGATTATTTCCGGGCCTGTGGATTCACAAATGCACGAGAGGTTTAAGAAATACGAGTCTAAAGTCGCCGGGCTCGTTCGAAATCAACTCCAGTTTTCGACGCAACTACTTAATCAGGCCGAAAAAGAGATTAAGGAAGCCGGATTTTTCGAAGATGATAAAAAAGAAGACAGAGACGCCATTTACGTCGCAGGAGAAAAACTCTTACAGGTCAAAAGAAGCACCCCGAAAATAAGTCGCTTCCTCAAACTCGCAAAAGAGTCGGGTATCCAGAAACTCATCCAGAGAGTCGAATCCGACAAAATGCGCGATAAGATTATGCAAGAATTGGATGAGGCGCTTTTCTTCGCAGTCGATGAACACGAAAGCTCGATCAGCCTTACAGAGAAGGGAAGACAGTTCCTCGATTCCGCGCACCCGGAGTTATTCGAACTACCCGATATTACAACCCAAATTTCCGAAATCGAAGGAGACGAATCCACTTCCGTCGACGAAAAAGCGGACCTGAAGAAAAAAGCCTACGTCGAATATTCCGAGCGAACGGAAATCAACCACGCGATAAGCCAGCTTCTCAAAGCCCATGTCCTGTTCGCTAAAGATGTCGATTATGTTGTTATAGACGGTAAAGTTTTAATCGTGGATAGCTTCACGGGGCGGATGATGCCCGGTAGACGCTACTCCGACGGCCTTCATCAAGCGCTCGAAGCTAAAGAGAAAGTCGATGTTCAGGGCGAAACTCAGACTGTCGCAACTATTACACTGCAGAACTATTTTCGCATGTTCGACAAACTTTCCGGTATGACCGGCACGGCGGAAACAGAAGCTACCGAATTCTGGGAGATCTATAAACTCGAAGTTATCGTAATCCCCACCAATCGACCGGTTCGTCGCGAGGACTACAACGATGAAATCTATATGACTCGCCGCGAAAAATATAACGCCGCCCTGGACGAGATCGAATACTGGCACGAAAGACAGCGCCCAGTCCTGGTTGGAACGGTCAGCGTGGATGTCTCCGAAACGTTAAGCCGTATGCTGCAACGCCGTAAGATAAATCACAAGGTGCTGAACGCCAAATATCACCAGAAAGAAGCGGAAATCGTTTCGCTCGCGGGACAACCCGGCGCCGTAACGATAGCAACTAATATGGCGGGACGCGGAACCGATATTAAACTCGGACAGAACGTCGTGAAATGCCCGGAAGGATGCCATCTCCTTTCGAAGGAACCGAACGATACAATCGTCGCGGGGGGGAAATGGACGCTCGGAGATTGCCGCAATGAATGCCCCTGCGGCCTTCATATCGTCGGCACGGAGCGCCATGAATCGCGCCGTATAGACCGCCAACTTCGAGGGCGTAGCGGACGCCAGGGCGATCCCGGATCGAGCCGTTTTTACCTATCCCTCGAAGACGATTTGATGCGCCTCTTCGGTTCGGACAGAATCGCCGGTATAATGGACCGAATGGGCGCGGGAGAAGGCGAGGCGATCACTCATTCGTTAATAACCAAGCAGATCGAGCGCGCACAAAAACGCGTCGAAGGCCAAAATTTCGGTATTCGCAAACATCTTCTCGAATACGATGATGTAAATAACGCCCAACGCGAAGTTATATACAACCGACGCAATAATATCCTTGATGGCGGTAATCTTAAGGACGAATTCCATTCAATGATTCGCGATTATATCGATACGCTTTTAACTGAATACACCGATCCGACTCACCCAGCCCAGGATTGGGATTGGAATGGACTCCGCGAAGATTTCGCTCGAACTTTCCTCGCAGCCCTAAACATCGATGATTCATACCTCCTCAAGCTAAAGCAGGAAACCCTCGAGGATAGCCTGATTTCCGCTGCTTTCGATTCTTATAACCGCCGAGAAAACGACCTTAGTAGTGATATAATGCGGCAGCTCGAACGGTTTATACTCCTCCGCACAATCGACGAGCAGTGGAAAGAACACCTATACTCGCTGGACGGCTTAAAGGAAGGTATTAGCCTGAGAGCATACGCACAAAAAGACCCGCTTATCGAGTATAAACGCGAAGCTTTCGGGATGTTCACAGAGCTTCTCGATAGGATTAATCGACTCGCTATCGAGCGGTTATTCCGTGCGCAGGTCGGTCCCGCACCTACTCAAACGGAAGCGCAGCGGAAAAACTACCGCGAAATGCACCGTTCAAAGGACGGCTACAGCGTTCGAGGCTCAGGTGCTGGAACTGAAGGTTCCGGGAATATTCCCCCGCCCAAACGCCGCCCGCAAAATCCCGGTGGGCGAAACCTTCAACCTATCGTTAAGGATGAAAAAATAGGACGAAACGATCCCTGCCCATGTGGAAGCGGAAAGAAATATAAAAAATGTTGCGGAAAAAATTTATAATCGGACTACTCATATTTGCCGTGGGCCTTTTTGCGGAGGGAATTGGAATATATATCCACGCGGCTCCGGCAATACCCCTTAGCCAGGACTGGGTGGATTATGTCAACAGTTACCCGGCGTGGGAAGCGGGTTTGACGTTGGAAATTCCTACTCACACCGTTTTTAGCGTCAGAGTAGAAGCGACATATGTCGAGTTGCCGCCGGGGGGCGCTCTCGATGACGGAAGAGCCTTCTATGGTGGTCTCGGAGCGCTTACGGATTTATCCGTAAGCGCGGTTGCCGATGTCGTTATCGGACCGCAAATCATCTTTGGATTAGTGCAGGCCAAAGGACGCTATCAGAGCATCGAGTTCGAGGAAGATTCCGAGGAGTATTACTATGTCGATTACGATGGGGAAGGTTTTGGCTTCGGAATAGGTATGCTGGGTGGAATTAAATTCGCTCTTTCAGAACATCTGCGAACGGGTGCGAATCTGTCGGTAACATATTTCAGCGTCATAGATAAAACCGCCGATATACAGGGATTCAATTACGACCAACCCGGCGGGAATCCGCAGGAGGGGACATATCGCTATGAAGGCGAATATATGGCGATTTCGTTCCGATTGACTTTCGGTTACGAGTTTTAACTATGGGAAAGGAGACCGATGGGGATACTCGATAAATGCATGAATTTCGATGAAGCGGAAAAAGTCCGGCAAATGGGCCTTTACCCCTATTTTCGCGAAATAGATTCCGAACAAGACACATGGGTAACGCTGCATGGTGGCAAACGTGTCTTGATGATGGGTTCGAATTCCTATCTGGGATTGACCAATCACCCCAGAGTCGTCGAAGCGGCAAAAAGAGCCACTGCCGAACTGGGAACTGGTTGCGCGGGTAGCCGATTCCTCAACGGCACACTGAAAATCCATCGTGAGCTGGAGGAGGAACTTGCCGATTTTATGGGCACCGAGGCCGCAATCGTTTTCTCCACAGGATTCCAAACCAATCTGGGAGCTATTCCAACGCTCGTGGGCCGCAAAGACTACGTCTTATGCGATAAATTCGACCACGCAAGCATCTATGACGGCGCGCGCCTTTCATTAGGACAATCTATTCGCTTCGAACACAACAACATAGACGATCTGCGCGCCAAGCTTTCCGAAATCCCGGACGGTGCGGGTAAACTTGTTGTCGTAGATGGCATTTTCTCGATGGAAGGCGATATCGCCAAACTACCGGAAATAGTCGATGCAGCGGAAGAATTCGGCGCGGAAGTCATGGTTGACGATGCTCATGCAATAGGCGTCCTCGGCCCCAACGGCGAGGGCACGGCAGCGCATTTCGGTTTGCAGGACAGAGTCGCAATGACGATGGGCACTTTCAGCAAATCCCTCGCATCTCTCGGCGGATTCCTCGCCGCAGATGAATCCGTCATCGAATATTTGAAGCACCATAGTCGCGCGCTGATATTCTCGGCGTCGCCGTCTCCCGCGAATGTTGCAGCGGCGCGCGAAGCCCTGTGCATTATTCGGGAAGAACCGGAACGAAGGCAAAATCTATGGTTTAACACAAGGCTTATGCTCGATGAATTCCATAAAATGGGCTACAACACCGGCGTCTCGGAAACACCTATCGTTCCGCTTCATGTCGGCGATATGCAAACGGCATTCGTAATGTGTAAACGGCTCGAGGAAGAGGGCATTTTCATTAATCCGGTAGTTCCACCTGCGACTCCGCCGGGGGATTGCCTTATCCGTGTGAGCTTTATGGCTACACATACCGAGGACGATTTGCAATTCGCTCTCGATATTTTCCGAAAAGTTGGCGTATCACTCGGTATTATTTGAGATTAAAGGATATTATATGAGAATATACTTTATATTAATAGTTATAATTACTTTACTGACAATATGTTGTGCTCATTCTAATAACGTTAAAAACGACTCTAATCCTGAGATATTATCGAGCGAAAGACCCGCGCCGGTGGAGATATTCGTGTTCAAAGCAAGCGGCGACGCACCTGTTGAAATCCAGGTCGTCAACCGCACAAAAAATATTCTGACGCAACTGGTCGCAGAATTGACATTCGCAAACGACAGCACCGGTGAAAATTGTAAAATTGAAATTCTCGTAATCGGCGACAAATGGGCCACAATCGGCGATAGCCGCCGGGCGAAACTTATGCCTAACAGCACAGACCTTTTTAAAATCGAGCTTATCGAGTTTAGCGGAGAGGAATGCTGGCAAGCATCTATCGGCGCATGGGATAACGTCGAAATCCTCGTCAAAATCAAAGACACGGAATACCTAAAGATTTAGGATAACGACATGGCAAAAATACTTCTGACAGGCGGCGCGGGGTATATCGGCTCGCACGTGAACCTCGCCCTTTCCGAGACCGGCCACGAAACAGTGGTTTTCGATAACCTTTCCACCGGTTTCCGCGAACTCGTTATTAACAGTGAACTTATCGTAGGCGACCTTCTCGATAAAACCGCCATCGACAATGTTTTGAAGGACGGCGGTTTCGACCTCATCGCGCATTTTGCAGCAAAAACATTCGTCGGCGAATCGGTCGAGAATCCTTCGAAATACTGGTTAAATAACGTTGTTGGCACGCGCAACCTGCTCGATTCCATGGCTACATATGGCCCCGATAAAATCGTCTTCAGCTCGAGCTGCTCTGTTTACGGCGAGCCGATACACACGCCAATTTTCGAGGATCATCCTCTAACTCCACTAAACCCATACGGCAAAACGAAATTAGTTGGAGAATGGATGATTGAAGAGGAAGGCGCGGCAAATGGTCTGAAATTTGGCAGTCTTCGATATTTCAACGCCGTCGGCGCCGATCCTGAAGGCCGGGTGGGCCTTCTCACTCCCGGCCATCCCCAACTCCTCAGTGTCTGCCTTGATACCGCTTTGGGACATAGGCAATGTATTTCCGTTTTCGGGAACGATTATCCTACACCTGACGGCACAGGTCTCCGCGACTTCATCCATGTATCCGACCTTGCGACCGCGCACGTTGCCGCTGCCGAAAAGCTCCTCGGTGGCGCGGAATCGTTTACCTTGAATCTCGGTGTTGGCAGAGGATTCAGCGTTATGGAAGTCATCCGTGCGGTCGAGGCGAAATGCGGTCATTCGCTACTCGTTAAAGTCGTTGCCCGTCGCGAAGGCGATCCGGCAATCTCAATCGCAGATTCCTCGGCGGCATTCGCCCTACTCGATTGGAAGCCGCGTCTTACTAACATCGATACAATAGTGGAAACAGCATATCGATGGCGAACCTCGAACCGCGACCAAGATGCGAATCCTACTCGCTAACACCTTCCATTATCCTCGTGGTGGCGCTTCGATCTTTGTCCTCAAGTTGTCAGAACTCCTGAGATCGAGAGGGCACGAGGTTTTTCATTACGCAATGCAGCACCCGAGTTCATTGCCATGCCCAGAAACGGAGGAATATTGGCCGAGTTACATCGATTTCCCTGAAATATTGACGAAAAAAAATCCGCAGAACGTGCTCAGGGTAATAAAAAGGATAATCCGTTCGGGGGAAGCCGAGGTCGGAATTCGCCGTTTACTCGAGGATAAAGGCCCTTTCGACGTGGCACATCTACATAACATCCTACATCATCTCACACCATCTATCCTCGAACCGTTGAACGAACGCAATGTGCCAGTAATCTGGACGCTCCACGACTTTTCGCTGCTCTGCCCGAATACTAATTTCGTCAATAACCGAATCGGTCGACTATGCACTAAATGCCTTAAAGGTGGCATTAGATTCGTCAACGCGCCCCTTAGCCGATGTAAAAAAGGCTCGTTTACAGCGAGTCTTATGGCGGCTATCGAAGCTTGGAACCACAGGCTTCGTCGCGTTTCGGACAAGATCGATCTTTTCATATCTCCGAGTCGTTTTCTCGGAGAAAAATTTTCCGAAGCCGGTTTCGATAGTGCGAAATTCAAAATCATACCTAATTTCGTTGATATTCCGGCGAAAAATCCATTGCCGCAGGGCAATTATGCTCTCTACGCGGGACGTCTTTCGCAGGAAAAGGGTGTGACGAGCCTGATTTCTGCGTGGGCAAAAATGCCACCGGACTTTTATCTAAAAATCGCGGGCACAGGCCCGATAGAAGCGCAATTGAGATTCATGGCCAATGGCGCACAAAACATCGATTTTCTTGGATTCCTCGAGCCGCGGCAATTGCGTCTTATTCGCCACAATGCGCGTTTCACTATCTCGCCGAGTATTTCCTGGGACAATTTTCCGATATCGATACAGGAATCTTTTGCTGACGGAATCCCCGTCCTCGGTGCAAATATCGGCGGGATTCCTGAAATGGTGCGAGCGGGTGAGTCTGGTCTGCTATTCGAGCCCGGCAACTTGCATGACCTGCGCGAAAAGGCTCTCGAACTTTGGGCCAATCCCGATTATACCCGATCTTTGGGGGAAAAAGCGAGAAAAATCGCCATAACGGAATATTCCCCTGAAATTCACGCCAATAAAATACTGGCCGTTTACGCAAATACTATCGCCGCAAAAAATTAAAATCGCGCGGTCCAGCTTTTTTCAGAAGTTTCGAAATAACGGGAAAAAGCAATGCGAATATCACCCCGTTTACTACGATATGCAGCACGGAGAACGATAATCCACCAATCAGGAAGGGCCCGAGCGTAGCTTTCGAGGCGATAACAACGTAGGACCCGAGGTTTGTGAGAAGGTCGTAAATAAATGTGACAAGGATGCCTACAAGAGCCGCATAGAGAGCTGTTCTAACGGCCTTGTCATCCGATAGCGCCCACATCCTGAGTAACGAACCGCCAAGTCCTATTACCGCGCCCCCAATAATCTGCGCGAAAAGTAGCGGCGGCGGGGCAACTCCGTAAGGCGAGAGAATCGAATAAAGGCCGAATCCTATCGCCCCGATAAGCACTCCCCACGACGCCCCGAGAATATAGCCCCCAACAGCAAGAGTCAAGGTTACGAGTTCGACGTTTGGAATCAAAGCGAGTGCATATCCTAACGCTATCGCAAGCGCGATAATCACAGCGCCGTAAGCCGTTTTTTTCGGAGTCGATAATCCCTTGCGGATATTGTCCATGCCGGTCATAAAATCATAATACCCGTAAACCACCGGATGTCAAACCGAAATTTGATGTTTTGCTTGCAATAACAACTATCAATCATTAAAATTAATACTTATTAAACTTCGTTGATCGGAATATGATGCCGCCTCGATATAAAACCACCTTACTACTTCTTGTTATCTACGTAGCGAGTGTCCAAGCTTTCTTCGGAGTCGAGTCATGGGCTTTATCTGGAGGCTTGTGCAATACGAACTCCCGTGCCGCTGAAGCGATTGTCGCAGAGATGGGCGGGAATCCTGATGGAGGAACCGCGCTCATTATCGACCTACAAACCCGCAATACATACGGTAATCAGGAAAAGCGTATTAAACTCCGTTATGGAGTTCTTATCTCGGCCCTTCACGAGTGGAATTACTGGGATACGCCCGATTCGATAGCTTACCGTTACAATACCTACTTAGGGCAGGGATACGGCGCATATCGACTCGCGTTTTTACCGGAAGTTTATACCGAGAAAGGAGATTTCGAGTTCGCTTTCGGAAGCGGAATCGGATTTGGTTACAGCATACATTTTTTCGACGATAATATCGGTAACAACGATAACCAGGGCGTCTTCGAGGGTTTTATTCGTCCCCAAATATCGGCGGCTTACGGTAATAAGGTCAAATTCGAGCTTCTGGTCGGATACCATCTACCATTCCTCGGAACTTTTGGGGAATATTGGTGCTATGACCAGTATTGGAATGAGGTTCGCTACGCTTTCAGCCCAAGCGAGATGGCTTCGTCGTTCCTCCAGGTGGGCGTTGTTTTCATAGAATGATATATAGACTGCATAGCCGCTATCTTTGCTGAATATTTGCGGTTGTCCGAATATACACAAATAAACGGCGGAGAATTTCCAATATATTGATAATCATAGGCTAATGCCTATTAGCATATTGTAGCTTATTAAGTATTCTTCATAACTGATTGCTATATAATTATATAAGGTAATTTATTGTTACATTTTGAATTTCTTCTTGGCCCCCTGATGTTCCTTAGGTTGGCGTGACTTCTTAATTAAATAGTAAACCAAACAACCAACAAGACCTACGGTGCCGCCGACAACAAAGCCGTTTAAAAGATCGCTCATGGCGGCTCCCCCTGAAAAACCGAGACCTACTCCGAGAGCGAGGACAACCAAATAAACGGGATCATATTCTTTCTTCTGTTTTGCCATTTCCCTTCCGTTTCGATTTATTCCTATTGTTTAATTTAACTCGAATCTCTTCCAGGCGAACTTTAATCCGGGCTTCGATTCCCTGTTCGGTGGGAACATAGTAACGACGCGGCTTCATGCCGTCAGGGAAGTGCTGTTGCGTAGTCAGGTGGTCTTCTTCATCGTGGGCATAGGCGTAATTTTTTCCGTATCCGAGGTTTTTCATCAGGCTGGTCGGCGCGTTGCGAATAACCAAAGGAACCGGGCCGGTAAAACCGTTCTTGATGTCCTTTCGCGCGCCTTTCTCGGCAATATATACACTGTTCGACTTTGGGGCGCAGGCAAGGTATATAGTAAGCTCGAAAAGCGCGATTTCGCCCTCGGGGCTACCAAGGAAATGATAATAATCCTTGGCGGCAACGGCTAACCGAATAGCATTCGGATCAGATAGGCCAATGTCCTCGCATGCCATCCGCATAAGGCGACGGGCACAATAGAGCGGGTTTTCGCCGCCCTCCAATATCCGCGCTAACCAGTAAACCGCAGCATCGGGATCGGAGTCGCGAATAGACTTATGCAGCGCGGAGATAAGGTTATAATGTTCCTCGCCGGTCTTGTCGTAGAGTAGCCGTTCATTCTGGAGGACATTTGAGATCAATTTCGTCGTAATTCCGTCGCCTTCGGAGGTGTTTGCGGCGAATTCGAGCACTGTTAGCGCGAAACGGGCATCTCCCGACGAAAGCTGCGCGATATGTTCGAGCGCATCGTCCTCAACAGTAAGATTCATTTTGCCGAGTCCGCGCTTTTCATCGCTGAGAGTGCGATTAAGGATTGTTACAATATCGTCCGGGGCAAGGGCTTCCAGGACAAATACCGATACTCTCGACAAAAGCGGCGATATGATCTCGAAACTTGGATTTTCCGTGGTCGCACCAATGAAAATAATGCTCCCGCGCTCGACATAGGGCAGAAAAGCGTCCTGCTGGGCTTTGTTGAAGCGGTGCACCTCGTCCACGAAGAGAATGCTCCTCTCGCCGGTGGCTGCAAGTCGCCGTTCCGCATCCCGAATCACAGCCTTAATCTCCTTAATCCCGGAAAGCACGGCGGAATATTGCAGGAACTTCATGCCCGTAACGATAGCGATAATCCTCGCGAGGGTAGTTTTGCCACATCCCGGCGGTCCCCAGAAAACCATCCCCGAAATCTTACCGGTTTCGATGGCGCTACGCAACGGTTTGCCGTCGCCTATTAATTTATCTTGCCCGACAATTTCGTCCAGGTTCTGCGGACGCATTCGGTCCGCAAGAGTAAAGGATTCATTATCGTCGAGTTTGTCTTTTCCGAAAAGATCCATGATAGAAAAATAAGCTATAAATTAATGGGTGTCAAATGGAGAATGGGCGGGGGTGAAATCTAATACTCATAGTAATTCTGGAGCTTTAAGCAGATATACTGTAAACATCGCTCCGCCACCGGAAATATTTTCCGCTTCGATTATTCCGCTATGACGATTGACGATGCCTTGAGCAATAGCTAATCCAAGGCCCGTGCCGCGGGTTTTTGTGCTGTAAAACGGGGTAAATATCTTAGGTAATTCTTCCTCCGGGATACCGCGACCGGAATCCGTTACACTCACACCGATTAGGCGTTTTTCTGCATAGAATCCATCTCGCTCCCGGGCATGAGAAATGGTGATTTTGCCTTTCTGGTTGTCGATAGCTTCTCGCGCATTTATAACGAGGTTATAGAAGACGTTTTTCAGCTGATCATCCCTGCCCAAAGCCCATAACGGGCTATCGAGTTCGTTTACTACCTCTATATTGGCAAAAAAATTAGGTATGATCTTAAGCATATCGACAACCTCGCCGACCGTCTTTGCGATATCGGTCCGGTTATAAGTCACTTGTTCGATAGGTAGTTCTTTCAGCCGCGCGAAAATAAGGAAATCATCCAGAACCATTGTCAGTCGATCTGTTTCTTTAGTAATAAGTCCCATCAGCCGCTTATCGTCGTCACTTTCATTATAGACTTTATCTTCCGCTAGCATCTCCACCGATGCGCGTATTGCAGCGAGAGGATTTCGTATTTCATGAGCGAGATTTGCGGAAAGTTCCCCAATCGTCGCCATTTTCTCGACTTCCTGAAGGTATTCCTCGCGTCGTTTTTGCTCCGTAATATCCTCGAGAAGGGAGATAATACCGCGCAAACTGCCGTCGGGGCTAGTTAGAAAACTACATGCGAGGAGCATTATAAGCTCCTCCCCTGTTTCGGCGCGCATCGAGAACTCAGCTGTTTTCACTTTGCTGCCGCCGGGGGAAAGCAGCCCTGTAAGCGTCAGATTAAAAGGTCTGGCGCGCTTTGGTAAGATATCCGTTAGATATTTACCCTGTGCTTTTTCCGGATCGATTCCCAATAACTCCCCTGCTGCACGGTTAAAATAGACAACGTGACCGTCCGGATCGAGAGTTATCAAGCCACTGCGCATATGCATTAGGATGTCGTCGGTGTCCATCTTTGCATGGTGTAGGGCGCGATTAGCCTCAATGAGTTGGCCGATTCGCGTGCGAAGCCTCCCCGAAAGGTAACCGATCAGAAATGCAATCAGATATAGAAAACAGATATAAATATACGTGGTGAAAAAGAGTCTCTCGCTGTCGGCATAAAGAGTGCTAACCCCGGCAAAATCGGTATTCAACTCGAGAATGCCGTTATATTCGAGGTAAACGATACTGCCGAACATAAGGACTCCGACCGTGGCGGTTATCAGCGTCCCCGATAATTCGAAAATAAACGATGAAGTGATAATTGACAGCCCAAGAAGGACAATAAAAGGCGATGCCGCCCCACCGGAAAAGTGGATTATTGCAGCTTCCACCCCCAACTCGAAAAAAAGTTGGATAGCGCAAAGAAATTTATAACTAACTTCGTGGCGTGTTTGGTTCCACCAGAGAAGTGCAAGCAAATACCCGAGAGTAATCACACCATAAACGACCACGGATTTAAATAGAAAACCTTCGGTCGAAAATTGAAAAAGAACCGCGCCCGTAATAAGAACAAACATCCCGAAGCGTGCGATTAAAAGCCATTTAATCTTGCTTCGGAATTCCGCGCTGATATCGGCGGGCGCCCCGTGCTTAAAAGGCCAAATAACCTTCCTGTCTGTAGCCATGTAGAGAATCCTTCGCGCAACCCTAAGCAAGGGTTTGCAAGATATTTTAAATCTGTTTTTAGCTTATCTGACCGATGATGTCGAACATGGGTAGATACATAGCAATCAGGATTCCACCAATAACCGCGCCCATGACCACGATTACGATAGGTTCGATCATACTTGTAAGCGCAGCCACTGCCGCATCAACCTCATCATCATAGAAGTCCGCGATTTTTGATAACATCTCGTCCATGTTACCGGTTTTTTCACCCACGCCGATCATCTGGATAACCATAGGCGGGAATACTTTGGTTTCAGCTAATGGCGCGGTCATTGTTTCCCCCTCGGAAATAGCGATCATAGCCTTATGAATCGCCTTCATCAGAACCATATTCCCTGCAGTTTTGGCCGTAATATTCAGCGCATCGATAAGGTTAACGCCGCTCTGTAATAGCGTTCCAAGCGTCCGGCAAAACCGCGACACTGCGTTTTTCCGGGTAAGATTACCAAGGACCGGGATTCGTAGTTTCACGGCGTCTAAATAATATCTGGTAGTTTTCTTCTTATTAAGGATGACGTAGATAACAATTAATCCAATAACACCGAGAATCATGGTTATAATATTCGTTTGGAAAAAGGCCGAAATAGCAAGCACGAAAACTGTCGGTCCGGGGAGTTCCGCACCGAGGCCCTCGAACATACCGGCAAATACGGGAATAATAAAGGTGAGCATGACCCAGGTTAATACGACCGATACCGAGGAAACCATAACAGGGTAAACCAGCGCGCCTTTAACTGTTCGAGCGAGTTTGTCCGATTTTTCACGATAATCTGCAAGGCGCCGGAGAATAGTCTCAAGTGCACCGCCAATTTCACCGGCCTCGACCATATTTACGTAAAGATCGTTAAATATTTTCTTGTGCTTGCCCATGGCCGAAGCTAGTGTCGATCCGCCAGATACGGTATCTCTAATCTTCGATATGGCCGATCCAAATATTTTATTAGGAGTCTGTTCCGCAAGAATATCCAAACATTGCACAAGAGGAAGACCGGCTTCGATCATAACCGCGAACTGCCTTGTGAATCTTGAGATTTCAACGTTCTTCACTCCCGAACCGATGACAATATCCATCGATTTAGGCTTCTTCTTAACTTTCGTGACTACTATTCGTTGACGTCGTAATAAGTTGGTTACTTCATCGGCGGTTTTCGCTTCGAGCGTTCCCTCGATAGTAGCCCCGGTAGAAGTCCTTCCCTCATATTTAAATTTCGGCATTCCTCTACCTTCCCATCGAGCCACCCGCCATAGTGGCTCTGGAGATTATATCGTGTAGTTCCTGCGGATCGGTGCTCCGTCCTAATGCATCTTCCATGGTGATTGCACCTTTTAAATATTTTTCTCCCAAAGATGCATTCATTGTGTGCATACCGTATTTTCCGCCTGCCTGAATACTGCTGTATATCTGATGAATTTTATCGTCGCGAACCTGCGCTCGTATTGCTGGTGTGGCAAATAATAGTTCCGTGCAAACAACTCGGCCACCTCCGATTTTAGGCATTAGTGTTTGGACTAATACTCCCTGTAATACAAAAGATAGTTGAACGCGAACCTGTGTCTGCTGGTTTGTTGGGAAAGCGTCGATGATACGGTTCATCGTCTCCGCCGCTGAATTCGTATGCAAAGTGGCAAAAGCGAGGTGACCTGTTTCCGCGATTGTTAGAGCAGATTGCATTGTCTCGAGGTCGCGCATCTCGCCGATTAGAACTACATCAGGGTCTTCACGAAGAGCGTATTTGAGCGCGTTCTGGAAGGACATCGTATCGCTATGAACCTCACGCTGGTTAATCAAGCAGTTTTTGTGCTTGTGCACAAACTCGATAGGATCTTCGACTGTAAGGATATGCTCATGCCGCTCTATATTGATCTTATCGACAATTGACGCAAGTGTGGTCGATTTACCCGAGCCGGTCGGTCCACAAACCAGGACTAATCCCCGTGGGAAATTCGCGAATTTCGACACGGCTTTTGGAAGACCAAGATCGTCGAGTGTAAGGATTTTAAAAGGGATAGCCCGGACAACCAGCGCTACCGCGCCCCTTTGAAGAAAAACATTGCACCGAAACCGCGATAAGCCCTGTATCCCGAAGGAAAGGTCTTGTTCCCAATTTTCCTCGAAATGCTGTTTTTGTTTTTCCGTCATGATAGAATAGGCTAATCGCTTCGCGTTTTCCTCAGAAATAATTTCGCCGGGCATACGTGTTATCTTGCCGTCAATTCTTAACGCAGGAGTGGAACCGACGGTAATATGGAGGTCCGATGCTCCTCTGCGAATCATCTCCTCGAGTAGTTCGCGCATGGAGAATTTCGTCTTAGGAGCAGCTTTAGGTTCAAGACGACTGTCCTCGCGCGTTTGTTGAACAGTGCCAACTTTTCCGGCTTTTTCAGCAGGACTCATAATCCTCTTTTATTAATGTGATGCTGTTTCGGTTATTACTTGTTCGAGATCGACTATGCCTTCAATCATGTGTCGGATAGCCTCCTGGCGAAGGGATCTCATTCCCTCCTTGGCAGCCGCCTCGCTTAACTCCAAACCGCCGGCTCCGTCGATTATCAACTTTTCGATACTCGCAGAAATCGCCATAACCTCGAATACGGCAATTCGACCTTTATGGCCGGTGTCATTGCAATAAGAACATCCCTCGCCCTTATAAAACTTAATCTTGTCGGCGTCATCTTGTGACATACCGATAATTTCGAGGTATTCGGGTTCGGGTTGAACCTCTTGCTTACAATAAGGGCACACCTTTCGTAGCAATCTCTGGGCCATAACAAGACGAACTGAACTCGCTACGAGGAATGGAGGTGTTCCCATATCGACAAGTCGGGTAATCGTGCTCGGAGCGTCGTTTGTGTGTAGAGTCGAGAAGACAAGATGGCCGGTAAGCGCTGCTTTAATCGCGATAGAGGCGGTCTCGCTGTCACGAATCTCACCTACCAGGATAACATCGGGATCCTGGCGGAGAAAACTACGTAAAGCGACTCCGAAAGTCAATCCAACTTCGGAGTGCATATGCACCTGATTAATCCCGTCGATGTTGAACTCCACGGGATCTTCGGCGGTCATTATATTTACGTTAGGGTGATTCAACTGGCCGAGTGCCGAATATAATGTCGTAGTTTTCCCCGAACCCGTCGGGCCTGTTACAAGGACCATTCCGAAAGGCAAATGGATAGCCTTATTGAATTGCTTCATTGCCCTCTGCGGGAAACCGAGTTTGGTTATATCCAGCATAAGGTTTTCCGGGTCGAGAAGTCGCATAACGACTTTCTCGCCGAAGATAGTGGGTAGAATGGACACACGAAGGTCGATGGCTCTGCCCTGTGCGTGGACTTTAATACGCCCGTCCTGAGGTAACCGTCTCTCGGAGATGTTCAGCTTAGCCATAATCTTGATACGGCTAACAACTGCGTGGCGCAATCTAAACGGCAAGGGTGACATTTCCATAAGGTTGCCGTCAACCCGGTATCGAACGCGGGTTCGTTTCTCATATGTCTCGATATGTATATCGGAAGCCTTCTGGCGGATAGCGTTCATGATTAGCGAGTTTACAAGTTTAACGAGAGGTTTTTCCTGAATTGCTTCCTGAAGCTCGGCTTCGGAAAAATCGTCCTCGGCTTCCTCTACAAGGTCGAGGTCTTCGCCTCCGGCCATATCTTCAAGGATATCGTCGATAGAGTCTTCATCCGATCCGTAGTATTTATCGATAGCGGCCAAAATGGAGCTATTGGCACACATTACCGGTTGTATATCGTGATTTGTAACAAACCGCAGAGTATCCATTACGAGCAGGTTTGCAGGATCTGCCGTTGCAATAAACAACATCTTACCGACTTTAATCGCCGCGATAACTGTGAATTTTCTCGCTATTTCGACTGGTATCAACTCCACAACTTCGGGCGAGAGGTCGAGGTCTTCGAGCTTAATCGTGCCTACATTTAACTGTTTGGCTACGAAGGAGTCGATGACATTCTCGTCCTCTATATAACCGAGTTCGAGGAGAACCTGGCCGAGTTTCTGGCCGGTTTTTTTCTGAGCGCCAAGGGCCTGATCGAGTTGCTCTTCCGTAAGCCTACCAGCTTTGATGAGCATTTCTCCCAGTCTAAGGGCCATCATACCTCCAAATTATAAGAACCTTCAGAGCTTTGATATTCTTTTTATTATATGTATTAACTCCGTCGGTTTCAAGCCGATAATATTTACAATTCCATCCAAATTGGATTTCGACCTTTCGCTATAGTCCTGATAGAACCGTCCGGTATATATCCAATGGCTATTTCCGACGCGTCGCCATCTCCCACCTGGAATGCCACCCAAAAGCCATCTGGAAAGATAACCGGCGCGACGCAGTGCCCGTCAGTTTTAAAAATCGCCTCGACTATACCGCCCGGTAAAGACTTGACGATAATACAGGATTTCTCGCTTCCGGGCATAGTCGCCGGATAGGCGATAATACCGGCTTGCATCGAAAGAGCCGGTTTTTGAGTCGCTTTCTCCTGCGAATTAATTATTACCGGTTCCGCGCCGGGTTGTGGACGCCAATAGACAAGCCCTGAGGATTCCCAGGCCTCCCATCCGCCGGATTTTACTATGCTCGAAAAAGCGGCGGCCACAATCGATTTGTCTTCAATAATCGCCATTTCGCCATTTTGCGGATTCACTCGAAACACGGCGAGAGAATCGTTGGCTCTTACCAATGCGAGAAGTTCGCCCTTGAAAAATCCGAGTTTTTCTTCCCGGAATTTAGAGTTATAAACTCCAATGGTCTTGCCTTCCGCCGCTGTGCAGCGAATAATTTGAGTATCTTGGCCGCAGGGAGCGATATAGTATATGTATCCCGTAGGTTGCGGAATGGAGCAACCACCTAAAGTTATAATTAAAGCAACCGAGGCGAAGACTAATCGTTTCAAAAGGATACCTCCATGATTAATATATGGATTTTATCCGATAACGCAACAAAAAAAACGGGCGGTCACGAAAACCGCCCATCAGAAAGAAAGAACCTAAATGCAAATTTGGTTTAGCTATTTCACGATAATATTCAATATTCGACCGGGGACATAAACGTATTTAAGGATTTCTTTGTCCTCGATATGTTTTTGAATGCTCGGTTCCGATTTGGCGGCATCTATCGCCTCTCGCTCGGGCGCGTCAGGGGAAATCTCGATCGCGCCACGCAGTTTTCCCATAACCTGCACACCGATTTTAATCGTCTCATAGCCGATAACGGATGCGTCGTAATCCGGCCAGTTCGTTTCCACAACGAAACAATCGTGTCCCAGTCGCTCGTTTAGCTCCTCTGCCAGATGCGGTGCGAAAGGAGCGAGGATTCGCGTTAGGGTATCCGCGATTGTATAGCCAATTGCAGATTTATCAAGTTCGCCCGGCTTCACGAAATTTATAAATTCCATCATCCGCGCTATCGCAGTATTGTAGCTCATCTCCGCTATATCGTCGGTGACCGCTTTTATTGTGCGATGTAATTCGCGATACAAATCGGCGTCGCGCCCGGATAGTCTATCGATAGAATTTGCGGACTTAGCGGAGTCGAGATTTGCGGGTATTAACCGTTCGACCCTTGTCAGAAAACGTTCTGCACCTTTGATTCCGTTCTCTGACCACGCGATTTCATGATCGGGCGGTGCGAAAAAAAGCATCGCCGTGCGCGTAACATCGGTGCCGTGTTCATCAATAAGCGCTACCGGACTAATTGTGTTGCCCTTGGATTTACTCATTTTTTCGCCGTTTTCGTCGCAGACCATTCCATGGTTAAAGAGTTTTTTCGCCGGTTCATCTACGGAAAGGAATCCCATATCGAACAGCACTTTGGTGATAAACCGGAAATATAGCAGATGGCCGGTAGCGTGTTCTATTCCGCCGACATAAAGATCGACGGGTAGCCACTTGTTTGCCTCTGCGCGTGAGAAGGCTTCGCCTGGATTATTTGCGTCGGTATAACGCAATTGATACCAACTCGAACAGACGAATGTATCCATCGTATCCGGATCGCGTTTTGCCGGGCCGCCACATTTTGGACATTTCGTTTCGATAAATTCCGGCACGTCCTCTAACGGGCTTCTGCCCTTGGGTAGAAAGTCTGTGACATGCGGTAATTCGACCGGCAGTTCTTCCACCGGAACCGGCACAATGCCGCATTTTTGGCAGTGGATTATGGGAATTGGCGCTCCCCAGTATCGTTGGCGGCTTATTAGCCAATCGCGCAACTTGAATTGAATCGCTTTTTCCGCGAATCCCTGCGATGTGCCGAATTCGGTTATTGCCGCTTTTACTTCGACGGAATTCATACCGTCGAAACGAGCGGAATTTACCATTATCCCCGGATCGACGAAGGCTTCGGTCATCGCTTCCGGCGAGAGAACAGCGTCTTTCGGCTGGATAACTACTGTTATCGGAATGTTGTATTTACGTGCGAATTCGAAATCGCGTTGGTCGTGTGCAGGAACCGCCATGACCGCGCCGGAACCGTAGCCGGCCAGAACATAATCCGCGACAAATAGCGGGACTTCCGCACCGTTGAATGGATTCCGCACATGCAATCCCGTGTCCACGCCGTCCTTATCGCGGCCCTCTGCGGAACGTTCTATCTCGCTGCGCCGCGCGGCTATGTCGATATATTCTTCGACATCCCGCCTGTTTGGGCAGATTGCCAATAATTCCCGCATTAAATCGGCTTCCGGCGCTATCGCCATGAAAGTCACTCCGTAAATCGTATCCGGACGCGTTGTGAAAATAGGTAATTCGCCGCCCGTTTCTACGATTTCGAACAAGACATTCGTGCCCTCAGAGCGGCCTATCCAGTTGCGTTGTATTGTGGTAACAGGATTCGGCCAGTCCAGTTTCTCTAGATCGTCCAATAGCCGCTGGGCGTAATCGGTTATCCTGAAAAACCACTGTTTCAGCGTTCGGCGTTGAACGGGGATTTCCGGGTGGCGCCAGCAGCAACCATCGACAACCTGCTCGTTAGCCAGAACCGTGTTGCATTCGGGGCACCAGTTAACAGCCGCCTCTTTGCGATAGGCAAGACCTTTTTCGAGCAGTTTCAGGAATATCCATTGCGTCCATTTGTAATAATCCGGTCGGCTGGTTACAACCTCTCGTTTCCAGTCATAGGACAGCCCCATCGACTGTAACGTTGCCCTGCCGGTTTCGATATTGCCCTCCGTCCATTCATATGGATGGATTCCACGCTTTATCGCCGCCTGTTCCGCAGGTAATCCGAATGAATCCCAGCCGAATGCGTGCAGAAGTTTTTTCCCGCACATTTTTTCGTATCGCCACACCAAATCGCCGATAGAGTAATTGCGGAAATGCCCCATATGAACATCTCCACTTGGATAGGCGAACATTTCCAGTAAATAGAATTTTTCATTTTCGGGATTTTCGGGCGTATCGAACAACCCGGATTCCCGCCATTTTTCTTGCCATTTTGCTTCGATATCTTGAAAAGGCATTTTTGCCTCCTTTGGACTTTTACCGTTGACTATTTAGGAATAGAAAAAACCCGACAGTTGTCGGGCAAACGCTTATCCACGGGATTCTGGCGAACTCCGTGGATTATATATCAAGACCTATGGCGGCAGAGTTAATCCTGACCGCCATAACCTCCTCGATATTTCGATACGATATTCTCATCGAAACTGAATATATTTATTGGAGTGTTGCCTGTCAAGCCAAATCCCCTATTCGAGTTTTGCGTCGAATGCATCGAGGATAAGCTTGACATTTTCCGGGATTTGTTTGCCCGGCTTTTCCGATTTATCTGCGGGATTTGCGTCTTCCGGTGCGTCTTCTATAAGCAATTTGACTTCCATCTTTTCTCCAAAAACTATTCCTGCTGCTTCGCGAAGGGCATCGACATTATCTCTACGCATGAGTATATTGCTGACCTGAAATTCCAACCTGTGCGGGAATTTTAGGACGATTCTTTTTTCGTCGATAATCAACTCGGCTTCGCGAACCCAGTCTGCTTTGCTTTCACCGTGTTTTGCGGCAAATTCTTTTACGAGACGGCCTTTATCGGTTGCGTCATCTATTTCAGATTCTTCGGATTCCTCTTCCAAATCATCCCTTTGCGAGGTTTGCATCGCTTTCGGACGCTGCGGAGCAGAAGTGCCACTATTCGGTGCCCGGGTAATCGCTTGTCGTATTGAGACCGTGCTATCCATATTTGAAAGGTAAACTAACATTTCCTCGAACAAGTAACGCGGTTGGGTAGCGGATTTCAGCTTCACCCGCAGTTCCGAATTGAGTTTTGCGATTCGGAGCAGGTCTTCCGGCGGCAGGGCTTCGGCGATTTTTTTATATATAGCTGCTTCCTTCTCGCCGATTCCATCCGGCGGCGCGCCAATAGAGGTCATAAGCGCACCGTGGAAATGCTCGATCAGCCCCTCGGCAACCTGCGCGATGTCTATACCGGATTCGAGAAGGCGGTCCAACTCGATTATCGCTCCGGCAGCATCGCGATCCGCGATCTTTTCGGCGATTTGGTCGAAAGCATCGAGGGGCAGGATTCCGAGTATCCGCGCTGCCTCGTCTGTGCTCAAAGAACCTTTGGGCGAGTATGCGAGAATCTGGTCGAGGAGGGAAAGGGAATCGCGTAGTCCGCCGTCCGCGCGGTGGGCGATAAGCGCGGCGGCTTCATCCGAGAGCGAGAGACCCTCCTTCTCGGCAAGGGCCGATATTTGCATGGCAATCTGCGAAGCCGGAATCCGCCGGAAATCATAGCGCTGACAGCGGCTTATGATTGTCGCGGGGAGCTTCTGCGGTTCGGTCGTGGCAAATATAAACGTAACATGGCTTGGCGGTTCTTCGAGGGTTTTCAGAAGCGCATTGAACGCTTCTTTTGTGAGCATATGAACTTCGTCGATGATATATACTTTATATCGGCCCTGGGGTGCATATTGAACGCTCTCCCGTAGCGATTGAATTTCCGCTATCCCGCGATTCGAGGCGCCGTCGATTTCGAGAACGTCCGCGCTGTTTCCTGCGGCAATCGTAACGCAGCTATCGCATTTCCCGCACGGCTGAATCGTCGGTTTGTCGAAACTCGTGCAATTAAGGCATTTGGCGAGAATACGGGCGGTTGTGGTCTTGCCGGTGCCACGAGGTCCGCAGAAAAGATAGGCATGTGCGAGACGTTCCTTCTCGATTGCATTACTAATTGTATCTGTAACATGCTGTTGCGCAACGACTTCATCGAAGGTTTGTGGCCTGAACTTTCTTGCTAAAACGAGATACGACATTATTCTCCAATCGGTTCGATAAACGAATATAAAAGACTACTCGCAGAATGCAAACCCAAATCTCATTATTGCGACGATCCCTTTTTTTCAGAAATTCCTTGCGAGGACCGGGATTTAGTATATATTCATGCATTCTGGTTTGTTTAATATAGGAGGAAGCTATGTCTAAAGTATGCGATATTTGTGGAAAAAGACCCCGGAGTGGAAAGAACGTGTCACATGCGCACAACAAAACCCTGCGCAAATTCGAGCCGAATCTTCAATCTGTTCGTGCGAATTGCGAAGGTAAACCTGTGCGGATGACTGTATGCACCCGCTGTATTAAAGCGGGTAAGGTCAAGAAGTGGAGCACCTGACCTATATAATCAGTAAATTCTAAAGGCCGCGTCTGCGGCCTTTTTTTATCTTATAATCCCCCTCGTGGAGTTTCTAATGAACTCCACGAAGTTGTTCACCACCGGGATGTTATCGACTTCATCTACAATTCTGTCGAGAGCAATGCTCGTGTTTAATTCGCACCGGTAAACGAGGCGATAGGCTTTTTTCAACGCGGATATATCCTCGTCCGAAAAACCGCGCCGGCGAAGCCCGATAACATTTATACTAACCGGTCTGGTCGGCTCTGAAGCAAGCAGAAGATATGGCGGGACATCGCGCGAAATACGAGCCGACATGCCCACCATGACGTGGTCTCCGATCGTGACGAACTGGTGGACGGGAATCGAGCCGCCCAGTATTACCCAATTTCCGATAGTGACATGTCCACCAATACCGCTGCAATTTGCGAAAATAACGTTATCGCCAACAACGCAGTCGTGAGCAACATGCGAATAGGCCATGAACATACAGTCCGAACCGATAATCGTTTTGCCGGAGGCTTTTGTTCCGCGATTCATCGTAGTCGATTCGCGGAACATGTTTCTATCGCCGATAATAAGTTCCGAAAATTCACCGCTGAACTTTTTATCCTGAGGTGGGCCGCCAATCGAAGCTCCGTGAAAGACCTTGTTTTCGCGTCCCATGCGAACAAACCCGCTAATCCAGGCGCTCTGGCCGATTTCCGAGCCATCGCCGATAACAGCGCCTCGCTCTATTACTGCGTATGGCCCGATGATTACGCCGTCGCCAAGCTCGGCACCGGAGTCAACGATAGCGGTAGAATGTATTTTTTTCGACATAGCTCGATTCCAAACGAAAGTATTATCTTCTATCTTCTCCGGTCATTTCTTTTATGCCCGTCCCTGTTATAAGGACGGCTTCTCTCCTGATAGCCTTCCGGTTTATCGAGAAGAGCTTTACGGGAAAGGCGAATCTTGCCGTCTGGCTGAATATCGATAACCTTTACTTTGACCATATCGCCCATGTTCAAGACGTCGGTCACTTTGCCGATTCGCTCGTATGCGATCTCGGAAATATGAAGCAGGCCGTCCTGATTAGGCATTATCTGAATAAACGCGCCGAAATCGGCGATTCGAACTACCTTGCCATCGTAAACCTTGCCGAGTTCAGCCTCTTCAGTAAGGTCCTGGATAATCCTAAGAGCTTCTTCGAGGCCCTCTGCGTTAAGCGAGGATATTTGCACAGTGCCGTCATCCTCGATTGCTATCGTAGTGCCGGTTTGCTCCTGGATACTACGAATAACCTTGCCGCCGCTACCAATAACAGCGCCTATTTTTTCAGGATTAATCCTAATCGAGACAATTCTCGGCGCGAACGGCGAAAGTTCTTCGCGTGGTTTATCGAGGACTTCATTCATAATGCCCAGAATATGTTCCCGCCCTCGTTTGGCCTGTTCGAGTGCATCGCGCATGATCTCCATCGAAACGCCAGATACTTTCACATCCATCTGGAAAGCAGTTATTCCTTCTCCTGTGCCGGCAATCTTGAAATCCATATCGCCCATATGGTCCTCGGCTCCAAGAATATCGCTTAGCACGACGTGTTTTTTGCCCTCCGTGACAAGTCCCATTGCGATTCCCGCAACAGGTGCTTTAATCGGTATGCCTGCGTCCATCATACTGAGACTTCCCGCGCAAACGGTCGCCATCGATGAGGAGCCGTTGCTTTCGAGGATATCGCTTACGATACGAATAGTGTATGGAAACATCATATCCGTCGGGACAACCGGCTGTAACGCCTTTTCCGCAAGTGTGCCGTGACCGATTTCTCTACGGCTTGGTCCTCTGGCCATCCGCACCTCGCCAACCGAGAAAGGTGGGAAATTGTAATGTAGAATGAAACTCTTGAAACTTTCTCCTTCCAAACCCTCTATTTTCTGCTCGTCCATTTTTGTGCCGAGCGTTATTACCGCGAGAGCCTGAGTTTCACCGCGAGTGAAAAGAGCGCTGCCGTGTGTTCGGGTCAGATAGCTCGGTTCGATTGTAATATTGCGGATTTCGTTCGGTTTGCGACCATCGATTCGCGTATTCTCATCGAGGATCATCTTGCGCATAACCTCTCGTTCTATCTCGTGGAGTATATCTTTTATCTGGTCTTCGCTTTCTGGATAATCGTCCTCGAGTTCGGTAATGATAACAGCTTGAAAGGCATCCATAGCTTTTTCTCGGTCCTTTTTACCCTCGATAGCTAGGACTTCGCGGATAGAGCTATTGGCCATGTCCCGAACAGCTTTTTCGATTTCCTTATCAATAGAACCTACGGATTCGTATTCCATTTTCTCTTTGCCGACTTTATCGACAAGCTCTTTTTGGATTTCGCAAAACTTTGCCAAATAAGGTTTTGCGAATTCGAGCGCATCGATAAGCATGCCCTCGCTAACTTCTTCCGCTCTACCCTCTACCATTACGATATCATCTGCGGAGCCCGCAACGATAAGGTCCATATCGCTTGCATCGCGCTGAGCCATTGTGGGGTTAGCAATAAACTCGTTGCCCACACGCCCCACTCTAATCGCGCCAAACGGGCCGTCGAATGGGAGGTCCGAAATGCACAGCGCAGCGCTGGCTCCGATCAATCCCATAATATCCGGGTCGTTGTTGCCATCGAAAGACATAGGGATCGCCCAGACCTGGACTTCGTTAAAGAAATCCTTCGGGAAGCGGGGCCTAATCGATCTATCGATAAGGCGCGCAACGAGGACTTCGTCGTCGTATGGTTTTCCCTCGCGTTTGAAAAAGCCGCCGGGAATCCGTCCCGACGCATATGCGCGTGAACGGTATTCCACTGTTAGAGGGAAAAAGCCCATGCCCGCTCTCAATTGTTTACTTGCACAAGCGGTGACAAGGATTTGGGTTTCGCCCATAGTTAATACTACCGAGCCGCCGGCTTGCTTTGCGATCTGGCCGGTCTCGATTTTGAAATTAAATCCATTAATTTCGGTTTCTACAAATTCTTTTGACATTGTTCTCCTTTAGGCGGGAATTATCCCGCCATCCAGCCTTTTGGCCGGTTTTCCGATCGTTTTTTTTCTTTCCTATCTTGCGCGTATGCCCAGCTTATCAACAATAGACTTGAAGCCGGCATAATCTGTGCGGCGAAGGTAAGCCAATAGCTTCTTCCGCCTGCCAATTAGCACGAAAAATCCCCTCTTGGAATTGTTATCCTTCGGGAATTTCTTGAAATGCTCGGAGAGATTGTTGATCCTCTCCGTAAGAACTGCTATCTGGACCTCCGGCGATCCGACGTCATTTTCGTCGCGACCGAATTCTCCAAAGAGTTCATGTTTTTTTTCTGTTGTGATTGACAACTCGTTCCTCCTGTTTTAATTTTCTCATTCTGTAATTTTTTACCTAACTATGTTATGGCTTTCGACCCATCCTTCGAGTCGGGCTTTATCGATTACCATTTGTTTTATTAATTCTCCAGCATCCGGAAATTCGATTTCACCCCGGAATCTTTCGAATAGCGAGACCATAAAATTCTCGCCGAGTTTCGCCTGCGGTTCTTCGAGGCCGAAGAACTCCACCGTGAACAAGTCCCCTTCAAAAGTGGGGCTGATACCGATATAAACCAATCCCGGCAATCCAAAACCGTCTGCGGCAGCATAAACACCGTTTGGAGGTAGCAGCTTCTCGTCCGGCACCCGGATATTCACCGTAGGGAAGCCTAATTTTCTGCCACGGTGCCTGCCGTGAATAACCTCCCCCACTAAAGAATACGGTCTTCCAAGCATATGGGCCGCGTGGGGTAAATCTCCGAGAATCACCATCTCCCTGATTCTGTTGCTTCTTATCGATTTATTATTCCAAAGAACAGGTTTGACTATATTCAAACTAAATCCCAATTTCGCGCCGAGTTCGGTGAGGTTTTCGATGTCACCGGAACGGTTTCTGCCAAATCCATGATCTTCACCGAGCACCAATTCTGTCGAGCCGAGAATGCCGATCAGGTAGTCCTTTGCGAAAACCTCGAAGGGTAGTTGTGAGAATGGCTCGTCGAACCGTATTATTATCAATTCATCCACGCCAAGCGCCGCCATTGCGGGAATCTTCTCGTCCACGGGCGTCAGGAGTTTCGTCTCGGCTTGCCCCAGAACGGTGCGTGGATGGGGATCGAAAGAAATCACCGCAGACGGCACACCACATACCTTTGCCCGCTCCACAAGCGTTTTTAAAATAGCGCGGTGACCGATGTGGAGGCCGTCGAAACTGCCGATTGCAACAATGGAAGATTTCAGCAGTTGACGCGGTTTATTCAAGTATTCGGTTTTCAATTTCCTCCGGTCTCAGCGCTACTTTTTCCAATCTGAATCCTGCCGGTGTTTTACGAGCCAGCGCCACCAATCTGCCGCCATTCTCGATCCGGAATAATTCCGTTTGCGCGATAGAATCGAGCGGTAGGAGCGGTTTCAAACCGGTAGCGATTTTTACCGCAGTCTCCGAATCGATTTTCACTCCGGGCAAATGCGACAAGGCCTTGTTCGGCTCGATAATAACGCTGTTTATATCACCAGCTTTCGCCATATCGATAAGTTCCCCGAAACTACTGGCGTTATTAACATCAAAGCGCCCGATTCGGGTTCTCCTAAGCCCGACAACATGTGCGCCGCATCCGGCCATCTCGCCAAATTCTTCTGCCAAAGAACGAATATAAGTTCCCTTGCTGACTCGTGCCCGAAAATGAACATCCGGTAAATCAACGGCAGTAATTTCGAACCGGTAGATCGTAATCCGTCTTTCTTTCAACTCGACTTTTTTGCCCTTACGGGCGTAGTCGTAAAGCGGTTTACCGTCGAGCTTTATCGCGGAGTAAACCGGTGGGATTTTAAACCTTTCACCCTCTAACAAACCCGCAATTTCACTTAACCGATCCTCGCCGACCTCGACCGGTTTTTCTTCGATAATTTCACCTTCAGTATCCGCAGTCGATGTTCTCAGTCCAAGTCGAAACACGCCTTCATATTCCTTATCCATCCCGGAGAACCATTGCGCGAGTTTCGTTGTGCGCCCGACGAGTAATACGATCAATCCCGTCGCAATTGGATCGAGTGTGCCACAGTGGCCTGTTTTCGCTCCGCCCATCGCTTTGCCGATGCTCCGTCCGCAGAAGGCAGTGGACTTGCCTCGAGGTTTGTCCATAAGAATTATACCATTCGACGTTTGCGACACAGTATTCAATTACGCTTTCGACATTAAAAAAGCCTCGAATCGGTCGAGAATAACCTCACGCGCAAGGGATAAGGGCATTTTCAGCGTGCATCCCGCCGCATTCCGATGCCCGCCGCCACCGAGTTCTGTTGCTAAAGCGCCGACATCCACAATACCCTTGCTACGCATCGAGATCCGGATGTTATTCTTATCCACTTCCTTAAAGAGGGCGGACAACCTAACGCCGTGCATACTCATCGCAAGGTCCACGATGCCTTCAGTTTCATCGAATGTCGTGGAAAAAGAGCGGACCGACGCTTTATCCAGCGTAAGTAAGACTATTTTGCCATCCCGGTAAGTTCTTGAATTGTAAAGAGCAATTCCTATATTTCTAAGATATTCTTCCGAATAGTTAAAATAAACATGGTTTGCAATAATCGACGGGCTCACATTGCCTGTTCTGACAAGCTGGGAACAGATTTCCAGAGACCGGGCGGTTGTGTTCGAAAAAGCAAATCGTCCGGTATCCATGACTATCGCCAGATAAAGACTTTCTGCAATTGCGGGCGTAATTTCGGCGTTCATTGCCGAGAGTATTTCGAAGACCATCTCGCCGACAGCCGCAGAATTCGTATCTATCCAGTTGATATCGCCGAATGGGATTCCCTCATCGTGATGGTCGATAATGATTTTTTTAGTGTCTTTATAATCCAACGGATTCAAGCTACCCCAGTCAACACGGTCGGGAGAAGAACTGTCGAGCATCACGATACTCTCAACCGGTATTTTAGGCGTTTCGCCGGTGCCGTTGCGGTGCTTTTCGAGAAAACTATAGCGCCCGGGCCAATTAACCGGCGATGGCATAAACGCTTTCTTGCCAGCTTGCTCCTTAAGATAAAGTGTCAGCGCAAGAGATGACCCGATAGAATCGCCGTCACAGCCGATGTGGCCAAGCACGAGAAAACTATCCTTTTCTCTGAGGACTCCTATTATTTCACTTATGCGGTCATTCATCGGCTAATTCTCCAATAATCCTTTCCAGCTGGTCGCCATATTCTATCGATGGGTCGAAAACGAAGGTTAAATGTGGTGTGAATTTAATTCCCAAACGCTTGCCAACATCCGACTGAATATACCCGGAAGCGCTCTTAAAAGCCTTTTCCGATGATTCTTTATCCTCATCGTTACCGTAACAACTGTAATAAACCCTCGCCGCCCTGAGATCAGGAGAAACATCGACGCCGGTTATCGTAATCAAACCGGAAAGCCTCGGGTCATGTATTGTCCCACTCTCAAGCAGTTCGCTGATTATCTTTTGGATTTCGTTCCCAACTCTTCTGGTTCTTATCGACATACTCGTTACCTATAAATATTCGTTCTCGACTTTCAAGAATTCTATTCTTGGATCTTCCGCAATAATCGATAATACATTATCCAATCTCCTATCGACATCGCTTCTTTTATGCGCAACTGTCACAAAAGAAAGGGCGCTCCGTTGCCATTTATCGTGATATCCAGTCTCTGCGTAGGATACGTTCAGTCGTGATTTGACGCGGTCTTTAATTCTTCTCAACACCTGCCGCTTTTCCTTCAAGGAATGAGCTAACGGGATAAATAACTCTACTGATCGCAGACCGATAATCAAAAGTTCCCTCCGCTAACCGAGCCTGCGAATGATCTTTTTTGTCTCGAAGACATTCAGGATGTCCCCTTCTTGATAATCTTTGAAACCCTCTATTTCGATGCCGCATTCGAATCCGCCGCTAACTTCCTTAACATCGTCTTTAAACCGCTTTAGTTGGCTTATCTTGCCTGTTCCAATAACCTCGCCCGCACGGACAATTTCCACATTAGAATTTCGCCGAACTTCCCCATCCTGAACAAAACTACCGGCAATTTTCCCGACTTTTGAAATTTGAAATACCTGCCTAATCTCTACCGTGCCGATTCGTTCTTCAATCATCTCCGGTTCGAGCATACCCTCGAGCGATGCTTTAATATCCGCTTTGAGTTCGTAGATAATGTCGTAAATCTGTATATCGACGCCCTCTTTTTTGGACGCTTTCTTTGCCCGATTGTCCGGTTTAACATTAAATCCTAAGACGATAGCGGTCGAAGCGCTTGCCAGAAGGACATCGTTCTCATTAATCGCACCAACACCCGCATAAATCGTATTTACCGAGACTTCATCATTTCCGAGATTGTCGAGTATATTTTTAACCGCTTCGAGGGAGCCATCTACGTCGGCTTTAAGAACTACGGGGAGTTCCTTTGCCTCTTTGCCTTCGACCAATGCAAAGAAATCTTCCAAGGTCATCTTCTGTGGAATCGGTTCTTCACTTACATGTTCGGATTTACGGCGTTCTTCGGCTATCTTGCGTGCTTCTGAATCACTCGGCAACACCTCGAATAAGTCTCCCGCTTGAGGAACACCGTCCAGACCGGTAATTATCACTGGCGTTGACGGGCCGGCTTCCTTAAGGCGTTTCCCTCGTTCGTCCTCCATACTCCTGATTCTTCCTGAGATACTACCTACAACGATAGAATCTCCCTGTTTGAGAGTTCCTTCGAGAATCAGTATTGTTGCGGTCGCACCTCGGAATTTATCGAGTAAGGCTTCCACTACGACGCCGTTTGCGGGAATCTCCGCTTCAGCGGTTAGCTCCATCATTTCCGCTTGCAATGCTATCTGTTCGAGAAGCACGGAAACGCCGTCCCCGGCGAGAGCTGAAATCTCCGTAGCGAGAGTATCTCCGCCCCAATCTTCAACCATAATTCCATTTTGAGCAAGCTCGTTTTTAACTTTATCGGCATTTGCCGCAGGTAAATCCATTTTGTTAATAGCAATGATAATCGGGACATCTGCGGCTCTGGCATGATTAATAGCTTCTTTGGTTTGCGGCATCAGGCCGTCGTCCTGAGCTACTACTAAAATAACGATATCCGTGAACTGCGCTCCACGCGCCCTCATTGCAGTGAAAGCCTCGTGACCCGGTGTATCGATGAAAGTAATATTCCCACTATCCGTTTTAACCTCATAAGCTCCGATATGCTGGGTAATTCCGCCTTTTTCGCCCGCAACAACGTGTGCGTTGCGAATATAATCTAAAAGCGTCGTTTTACCGTGATCGACATGCCCCATAACAGTGACTATCGGGGCACGTGAAGCTCCGGCTTTGTCGCCTTTCTTTCTTTTCTTTTTCTTTTTTTTGGCTTTTTTTTGTCTGCCAATATCAATAATTGGTAGGACTTCTTCCCCATCGGTTCCTACAGTTTTATCCTCGGATTTCTCATCAATTATCTTTTCCAATATCGGCGGAGCGTAGAAACCCTCTTCCGAGACGAGAATGGCGAAATAACCGAGTTCTTCACAAACAGCCTCGATAACATCTAGACCCAGTCGCTGGTTGGATGTTGCCATTACGCCGAATGTCATACATCCCTTCAAAACTTCGCTTACGGGTATATCTATCGTTTTAGCGAGGTCTTTCGGGGTCATTTTTTCCATAACCCGCAACGGCTTTAATTTCTTGCGTTTCTTAGGCTTCGGTTTAAGTTCAAGCTCACTGGTTTTCGGAACGGAGTGCTTCGTCGAAGGGGTTTCTTTATGGTCAGAAGGCGGTTCGCTTTCAACGGTTTTACGCGTGGAGGCCGGTTTACTTCCGGTTTTGCCCATCATACGCTTGAGAATTGCTTCACGCCTCGCATCACGAGCGATATCGACTTTCTTCGGTATATCGGCACTTTCTTTCTGGCTACTCTTGCCGAAATCCAAGTCCTTTATTCGCTCATTCATCTCATCGGTGAAGGAACTAGAAGCGGTTTTAATATCGAAACCGAGTTCGCGAAGGGCATTAAGAAGCTCCTTGTTCTCAATCCCTATCTCGCGCGCTTTCTCGTAAATCCTCTTTGACAAAACGAACTACCTCCCACCGGTTATACCGGTTATCTCATTCAGTTTCTGCGCTTTCTTCCGCAGCTTTCTCGGCTTTAGCTTTTCTCAATTCTTCCTGATTTGCGTAAAATTCCTCTGGATTAATTCCCCGTTCGCGGAGAAGCTCATCTCTGCCTGTGATGAAGCCGTGTTCGAGACCGATATCTTCCATAGTAACCAGAGCGTCCGCAAGAACTAACGGTGCTTCTTCGCCAATTCCGGGAATTTCCTGCAACGCCGCAATGCTCATTCTCGCTAATTTCTGGACCGTATCGATATCGAATTTATGTAGGGCTTCTCCCTGTTCCGGTGTAATACCCGGTAGCTCGGAAACGTCCATAAGCAACTGCTGGTATTGGTCGCGACCGAACAGAGTGATGCGCCAACCGGTGAGTTTTGCCGCCAGCCGGGCATTCTGACCACCTTTACCGATAGCGAGTGAAAGCTCATCGTCCTGGACGACGACAATCATATGGTTTTCGTCGGCGGCAAGAAATGCCATTAGCACCGTAGCCGGGGAAAGCGCCCGCGAGATATATCGTTCGGGATCGGGATCCCAACCAATGATGTCGATTTTCTCGTTGTTCAGTTCCTTGACAACACTCTGGACTCGCGTTCCTTTAAGGCCCACACATGCTCCGACCGGATCGATTTTCTCATCCACACTGTAAACGGCGATTTTGCTGCGTTCGCCGGCTTCGCGCGCTATAGAGATAATCTCCACCCGGTTCTCGTAAATCTCGGGAACCTCGAACTCGAAAAGTTTGCGTAGGAACTCAGGAGACCGGCGCGATAGAATAATTTGCGGGCCTTTCGGGTTCTTCTGGACCTCTTTAACAAGTATGCGAACAATCCTGCCGAGGGGTAGGTGTTCACCGGGGATTTGCTCGCTCCGGTGCACTATCCCTTCCGTGCGACCGAGATTCACAATGACCGCCCCACGCTCGATCCGTTGAAC
>Ga0272441_10002394_pt1 | contig 37860 bp, 30 predicted proteins | sample SSMProp6N_FD_193582 | JGI IMG/M metagenome (GOLD analysis project Ga0272441, IMG submission 193582) | Marine sediment archaeal communities from Little Sippewissett salt marsh, Falmouth, MA, United States - SSM-Prop-6N | ecosystem: Environmental > Aquatic > Marine > Wetlands > Sediment ... | reverse complement strand
GAATGGCTTCTGCGATTCCGGACTTTTTTTTCAATTGCATTTCATTTTATTTTTTAGTATAGTAACTTTATATCATTTTCTTTTATACTATTACTAAATCTGCTGATGCTTTAGGATTTGTATAATCAATGGTTTTTATACTGTCCGGGAGGCGAAATGCAACGAATCAACTCCAGTCATATTCTTATCATCGCAATGGTCACTTCATTTTTCCTTATTCAGTGCACGGAAAGGAATCATTCAAATCCGGTCGATCCCGATTATTCTAACAAACTGGATGTATCATTTTCATTAAGTGCAAATTCAGCCGGTCCGGGAGATATTATTCAACTGCATACAAAAGAAATATTATTGAATCCAGACACATATATCCTGTATTTTAACGATCAATCATCTCCTGTACTCAGTGCTGAAGAAGAGAAAACGTATCATGTAATTGTCCCCAATATCCAGAAAGGTTCGGTCAATGTCTATCTAAAGAACAAAATGGACAAGTCTGTATCCAATACGATTCATTTCGAAATTTCGGCTCTGCCGGGCACCGGCAAAGCGGCCGGCGTCATTACTTCAGGTATTGTATCAAGTCAGCAAAGTGCTTACGAGTCCATTCGCGATGTCATCATTTCCAATTTTTATGAGATGGGTATTCTGACAAACGATCAGTCTGATTTATTCACATCCGAAATCAATCGATCATTGACCATTTTGTCAAAAATGAAAAATAAAATTCAATCTCTGTCCGGCGATGACAAAAAAAAATTGGATCAAATCCTTTATAATTCAGGAATTCTTGAATTAACAAATCAATTGAACAAGCATGTCAGGGAAATGAGTCCGGTTCAGGCAAGCAATACACTTTATCGTGGCCATCATATGTGTGCCGCTGTCGATGGTTTTTCAGCCATTTTAACTGCAATCAACAAAGTATGGACTTTATCCGGTTTAATCGCGTCTGTCGGAAGCGGCGGAAGCCTGGCTCCCATTGTTGTAGCAGGCAGTATTTCAATGACGATCATGGACAACGGTATTGACGGTTTCTTACCAACGGATCTGGATGAATTATCAATATCTCCCCAAAATAACATCACTGTCTATTCGAACGGATTGTCTCAAGTCCAGGTAATGGGACGGTTTGTACCCCAGTCTAATCCTGCAAACGAAACCATTGAGAGCTTTGTATCCACATTGCTTAACCTGGTTGAGATTGACAAATCTCTCTCTTTTATCCTTGAATCACTATCTTCGTTTGGAATCGATGTCAATGGCAGCATCTCAAATATCACGGATAACTGGCAGAATATCGTTTACATTGAGCATCAAATTGATCCTTCATATTACGAAGGCGGTTTCGGGACCTTTTTAACGATTCTTGGTGAATATCTCAAGGTCAGCATCGCCAATGGAACTTCACAAGAATTTTTGAATAATATTTCGGGATTTGATTATCATATCAAAAATCCCTCCATCGCACAATTTGATGAACTCACATCCACTATCACAGGCAAACAAAGCGGGACGAGCACTCTGGTTTATAACGGTTACTGTTTTAAACCGCAAAGCGGTCTTGCAGGGTATTTCACATTGGGTATTGAATGGCCTTATATGCTTGAGAATGATCAAATTGAATCCTGCAACATTTATGTAGAAGAAAGTGCAGGGAACCGAATATCAATCAACACCATTCCATCGGGGGCATCGATTTATCTGGACGGAACAAATTTGAATCTGACAACACCCGAGGATCTTGAAGAAATCGATGCGGGATATCATCATATTCGATTATTTAAATCTGGATATAATGAATATAATGAAACATTTAATTTGACGGAAGGTGCATCACGAATAATCAATGTCAATTTAGGCTCCCCCCTGCCCCCTTTGCCTGTTTTCTCCATAACCTCGCCACATGAAGGGGACACCTACACAGATAATGTCATTACAGTTTCCGGAAAAATTCAACTCGAAGATGTCAATGGCAATATCTCAGATTATAACGTTTCAAAAGCAATCATCACCTTGAATGGCATTGACAAAGAAATTGCGGTCAATCAGGGCGAATTCAGTGAATCTATATCCATCTTATCCGGACAAAACACTATCCGCTTGCGTGCAAACAGTGATAATGGCGATACAGGTATAAGTGAAAACATAACCATTTACGGTAATTTTACAAGTGCCGATATTGAAATTACATTGACATGGAATACACCCACATCCGATTTGGACCTGCATGTATGGAATCCGGAAGAAGAACACGCATACTATGGTAATAAATCCATTTCAGATGGTTTTCTTGACATAGATGACATACAGGGGTATGGACCGGAAACATTTACATCCAATAATGCAATGTCTGGTCAATATATAATAAAAATTAATTCATATGATTTGGATGAAGATACTTACGCAGATGCCACTGTGCAAATACAAATAAATGGAGGAGCCATCCACACATTCGGCCCGCATCACTTTTCGGTTTCCAATGAAGGATTGGACAACAATCCAAATGCCTGGTGGGATGTGGTCACTTTCAATTATCCGCAGGGACTTGCCAAATCATCGCTGGATAAACGTGCTGAATCGCATATTGATAAAATCAAATCAAATATGCAAAATTTGCCAGGAAAATATTGAGATGGAGTGTAAAATGAAAGTGAAAATTCCATTTTTTAACTTGCTGATCACCCTTGTTTTTGTTCATTGTATTGATGCCCAGGAAGTCCTGAAAATAATGAACCGGTACGTCCTTATTGACATGAATCGATCGGGTCTTTTCTCTGTGGGAGACAAATGCTCGCTGTATCGTCCGGCATTCACGGGTGATATTAAGACCGGAACGGTTGAAATTGTGACCTTTCGCCAGGGCAAATGTGCCGCAAAGATTATCAGTGTGGATGTGCCCGGCGGCATTCAGGTGGGTGACTACCTTCAAAAAGATGAAGCAGATCTTGATTACTTATATCAACATGCGCCAAGTGAATCCAGTGTCAATTCCGCCTATAATTACCATTCAGCCGATTCTCAATACCCGATTAAAAAGAATAACACACTGGCTTATATCGCTGCAGGCGCAGGACTCGGGATGTTGGCGTTTGGCTATTATTCTCAGGACCGGGCAGACAATACCTATCTTAATTATGAGAAAACATATAACTCTGACGATGCAGACGCTTTATACAATAAAACCGTCAAACTGGACAAACAGTCACAAATCAGTTATGGAATCGGCGGAGCGGCCCTTGCATTCGGATTATTCAAATTAATCGCAGACAATGTCAGCCGCAGTGAACAATCCGCCGCATTTGCTGATAAACCACAATCCATTTATTTTGCAACAAAACCCAATAATCTTGTGGGCTCGGCTTGCGCGGGATTTAAACTGGGTAACTTTGTGCCTTTTATGGGGCTCGATTTTATCTGGCTTTCTGTTACCGGTGATTTTGCCTATGACGGCCAGCGATTCTGGCCAAGCTCAAGTCTGCACTACAGTTCAGTCGAAAATATAAAAGTGGATTTTAACGGTCAAAGTTCACTATTTATACCGCATTTCGGCCTTAAATGTTTTCTGAGCGCTAAACAAATCAAGCCCTATCTCTGCGCCAGCTATTTTTATTCCATACCAAAAGTTAACTTTCATGCGACATGGGAAAGGGACACCTATGATCTGGACAATATATTCGATAACGAATTTATAGACTACGACCATGAAAGAGAAACATATGATTTTGAAGATATCGATGAGGATATAAAAGACGGCATCAGTGATTTGTTGCATTTTTATGGTATTACAATCGGCGGCGGCGGTGAATATTATCTGTCGAAGCATTTCAGTTTCGGGGGCGAATATGGCATCCGCATGTTTTTCAACAAAGTAAGCTTCACTCACGAAGAAACCAAAGCCGAACCAACGGATATTTACGAAAAAGAATGGGACTCGGCTTTAATGGCCAGTTTCAAAATTAATTACGCAGTTGCATGTTTGAATTTCTATTTTTAATCCGGTTTCCATTGGAATTTCTTTTATTCTGACCGATAATTGATCTCGGCGTAGTGGGTGCAGCCAGATCGGCTGAGATTGATCCGCTGCGGCATTCCGAACTATTTCCACTGCGACAGCACTTAACCTTTCTGATTTATTGCTTGTCCACCATGGTTTCCACAAAATAGCGATGCACGCGGGTATCCCGGGTTAATTCAGGATGAAACGTAGAGACCAGAATGCGCTGATTTCTGGCCATGACAACCTCGCTATTATGAAATCCCAGGGCTTCTACATGGTTGCCGAAAGTATGGATCTTGGGAGCGCGGATAAATACGCCTTCAAAATTTGGATTTTCTTGAAATATGGGGATATGCACTGTATCAAAAAATGAATCGATCTGCCGCCCGTAAGCGTTTCGCTCGACTTTACAATCGATCAGGCCGAGGGTTTTCATGGACTCATTCAGGACAGCGGTGGACAGGGTAATACACCCCGCGCAGGTGCCCATCACAGCACGATCAATTGAAAAGGCAATGATAGCCTCATAAAGTCCGGATTTCTTCAGAAGATTAACAAAGGTCGTAGATTCTCCCCCGGGTAAAATCAGCCCTCTGCATATATTCAATTCGTCTGGCCAGCGTACGGCTTTCACAGGTACCCGGAGGCGTTTGAGAGATTCGAGATGCTTGGCAAAATCACCCTGCAGAGCCAGGACACCGACCGGATTCACCATTACCAGCCCCGATTCTGCATGATTTCAGATTCGGGTATTTCCGATATTTCCAGACCGGGCATGGCTGATTTTAAGGTTTCAGATGCCTTCGCAACCATGTCAGGATTGTCATAATTGGTCGTGGCCATGACAATCGCCTTGGCGCGGTTCTCGGGATCTTCTGACTTGAAAATTCCCGAGCCGACAAAAATGGATTCTGCACCTAATTGCATCATCAGAGACGCATCCGCGGGTGTGGCAACTCCTCCGGCTGCAAAATTGGGCACCGGCAGTTTACCTTTTTTCTGAATATATACCAGCTGATCCACCGGCACGCCCATCTCTTTGGCGCGGATAACCAATTCTCCAGGTCCGAGAGCTTTAACCGTCCGGATACCATCCTGCACGTCACGCATATGGCGTACGGCTTCGATAATATTTCCTGTTCCTGCTTCACCTTTGGTACGGATCATGGCCGCTCCTTCTGCAATACGCCGCAAGGCTTCGCCCAGGTTCCGGCAGCCACATACAAAAGGCACTTTAAATGCCCACTTATCCACATGAAATTGTTCATCTGCCGGAGTGAGCACCTCGCTCTCATCAATAAAATCCACACCGATGGATTGTAGTACCTGTGCCTCGGCAAAGTGCCCGATTCTGCATTTGGCCATCACCGGAATAGTGACCCGGTCCATAATGTCTTTGATCATATCCGGATTCGACATCCGGGCCACGCCCCCCTGTGCACGGATATCTGCAGGAATGCGTTCCAGTGCCATGACAGCCACAGCACCGGCATCTTCAGCAATCTTAGCCTGGTCGGCAGTTGTCACATCCATGATGACACCACCCTTGAGCATTTCTGCAAGGCCAATCTTTAATTTATGATTTTTGTCAAATTTAAACATCTGCATTTTTTACCTTCCTCTGATTTCAATCAAGACTTCAGTTTCATTCACTTATCAGTAGCTCATTAATTTACAAAATTTTTATGATCAGATCAATTTAATTTCCACTTGCTTTTTTGAGAAATTCATCGTAAATACAATCGTTGAATAAGCTTGGAGACCATATGACTATTGAGTTATCAGAGCCAACAACAAGGCAATTATTTGAAAGAAGTCTGTCCCTCTTTTCTCAGCGAGATGCACTGTCTTTTGTTGGTGAATCCCCGATGACCTACCACACACTCGGCATGGAAGTAATTACCCTGTGCCAGCAATTATTGAACATGGGCATTCATCCTGGCGACCGGGTTGCCATTTTGGGCTCGAACAGCCCGAACTGGGTGATTGCCTATTTCTCTGTGACGATCATCAATGCGGTTGCAGTACCCATATTGCCCGGGTTTCCTGAAGGGGACGTGCATCATATTTTAAGAGAATCGGAATGCAAGGCCATTTTTGTATCGGAAAAATACCATACAATGATCGAAGATGCACCGCTTCCCCACTTGAAAAATACTATCTCTCTGGATGAGCTGACGCTTTCACAACAAAAATCAAAATCGCTGGGGAAAAAAGTCAAATCCATGCTCAACAAATCCAGAAAGGGCAGATTGAGTTTGGAAGGATTGCCGAAGCCGGCTGCCAAAGATCTGGCAGTCATTATCTATACATCCGGTACTACGGGATTTTCAAAAGGCGTCATATTGACCCACCAAAACATCATCTCCAATGTCATCAACGGTGTTGAAAAGTTCCCGATTGTTAAAGGGGATAAATTTCTTTCTATTCTGCCTCTTTCTCATACATTCGAGGCCACAGGAGGCATGCTGTGTCCGCTCAGTGTGGGCGCAAGCATTGTTTATATGGACGGCCTGCCGACACCTCAAAAATTACTGAATGCCATGCAAACCTCCCATCCCACAGCTGTTCTGACTGTTCCTTTGGTCGTAGACAAAATCTACAGGCGGCGCATTCTTCCAAAAATTCAGAAAAATCCAGTCACCGGTGCGCTATATAAAATCCCGGTGACTCGAAAAATCCTGCACAAAGCAGCAGGACGCAAACTGATTCAGACCCTGGGCGGACAATTACGCTTTTTCATGTTTGGCGGCGCCGCCCTGAATGAAGACGTGGAGATTTTTCTGAGAGATGCCAGTATCAGCTACTCAACGGGATACGGAATGACAGAAACTTCCCCGATATTAACAATCAATCCGTTCGGCAGAGTCAAAATGGGTTCCTGTGGACAGGCCATACCCAATGTGGATATAAGAATTGATAATCCAGATCCGGAGACCGGTGTCGGAGAAATCGTGGTCAGGGGACCGAATATCATGCAGGGATATTACAACAATCCTGAAGCCACCCAGTCGATTTTCACCAAAGATAGCTGGCTGAAAACCGGGGATCTGGGCTTCTTGGACAACGAAGGGTATTTGTATATCAATGGCCGCTCAAAAAATGTGATAGTTGGCCCCTCCGGAGAAAATATTTATCCTGAAATCATCGAACAGCTCTTCCTCAAGAGCCCGGTAATCCAGGAAATTGTGGTGTATCAGGAAAACAATCAACTCGTAGCCAAGGTGTATCTGGAAAAGGATTATATGGAAAGCACTTATCATTTCAATTCCATGACAGAATCTGAAATGCAGAATAAAAAACTGGAAATTCTGGAAATGATTCGGCGTGAATACAACGACCGTCTGCCCGTTTTTTCAAGGATTTCCACATTAATTGAATACCCGGAACCCTTTGAAAAAACCCCAACCAACAAAGTAAAACGATATTTATATATTCCGGAGATCCGAAAGTAATGGGGATGGAAGCGTCCCTTATCCGTTTCGACGTGCTCACAATATTGTGCATTTTGCTCGTCCTGCCTTTCGCCTACGCGGAAATCCACTATACATTGAAAGGATTCAGTCTGGTATTCAGACGCCGGCCGGAGATTCTGGCTGACGCACCCTGGCGGATAGAACCAGGTCAGATCCTGCCATTAATGATTCTGGTGAAGGACGCTCACCGGTTTCCGGTGAAAATCGAACAGGTCCGTGTCAGAATAGCATATAAGGACGACTCAGTTGAAATAAAAATTCTGCACGGACTGCCACGGACAATCGAAACGCCATGGTGGCATCATCTCTGGGAAATTGAACCGAAAAAGAACGGGCATATACGACTGTCGGTTCAATTTAACGCCATCTATCTGAAAACAGGCAAATCGCATACTTTTCAAACGGACAATCTCTGGAGCAGTTCTCACCGGCCGCTGAATATCATGATAGCAACAGATCCACTGCCTGCTTTTCAAAACTGGCATCATGGAGACCTTCATTTTCACTCGGCCAATACCAATGATCAGGTGGAATACGGCGCCCCGCTGAATCCTACTGCGAGAATAGCAAGGGCCCTGGGGCTGAAATTTATAGCAGTCACAGACCATTCGTATGACCTGGATGACCGCGCGGACAATTATCTTGAGAACGATCCGGCCCTCCACAAGTGGTACAATATGCATCGGGAAGCAGAAATCATTGAAAATAAGACCGGACTAATTGTACTTCCGGGCGAAGAAGTCTCCTGCGGTAATTATCGAAATGAAAATGTACACCTGCTACTTTTAAACAATAGGCGCTATTTTCCGGGACAGGGAGACAGCAATGAACGATGGTTTCACAACCGGCCGGATATGCTTATACCTGACATTTTGAATCAAATCGACGAGGACACACTGGGATTTGCCGCTCATCCGGGTGTCCCCTTTGCCCCGCTTCAGCGTATCCTTCTTCGCCGGGGTATTTGGCATCACAGGGATTTCAATCATCCCCGGCTTCACGGTATGCAAATTTATAACGGTGGCACTGCCCGATCCTTCAGGCGAAGTCGTAAAATGTGGATTCAACAACTGCTTCAGGGCCGTCGGCCGGTGCTGATTGCGGGCAACGATGCTCACGGCAATTTTAACCGCCATCGGAAACTGGGCCAGCCCTTCCTCTATATCAAGGAAAGTGAAGCGCATACATTCGGCAGGGGAAGGACTCTGATTTATCTGCCTGCTGGAATTCAACGAAAAAAAATTATAGATGCACTGCGATACGGACGGGCTGTGATTTCAACCGGCCCGATTCTGGAAATGCAGCTATTGAATGAAAAGGGAAAATCAGCAGCGATTGGAGAATCCATCCAGGGACACAAATTCACACTCCGGATCCGGGGTAAATCCACTGAGGAGTTTGGACAGCTCACAAATTGTCGATTCTATACAGGAAATTTAAAGACAAGAAAGGAAATCCTTTACAAACAAATCGATTGCTTCGATGATACTTACCATTTCTCAAAGCATGTAAATCTTGCGGTTCGCCCTCCCGCCTATGTTCGTGCTGAATTGAAAACATCCTCCAGAACCGCCTGTTACTTCTGTATCACCAATCCGATATTTTTAGAAATCTAGATTCGGAAAACCAATCAGTGAACAGTGATCAAAAATGAATGAAATAAAATCATTTCATTTCGCTTCCTGGAACATTCCCTTACACCAGCATCAATCGTTCATCCCGGCACCCGTTCCTTACAAATCGCTCACATAGGGCTGTACCTAAAATGGTTTTAGAATCTGTGATTTCATTTTGTCGAATCAATTGGATGAGTTTATCCAATGCGACCAGAACAGGCTCCACATATTCTGTTGCATCCAGTTTGACTTTACCGGTATAATCAAGACCGATTCCGAGATATAAGGTGATAAATCCGGTTGAATAGCCTTCAGCATGGGCATACCGGATCAGTCGACGGACTTTTTCGGGCCGGTATCCGGTTTCTTCTTCACATTCCCGCCGGACAGCCTCTTCTTCACTTTCATCATCGTCGATCAGCCCGGCAGGTATTTCAAGTGCTGTTTTATGTATCGCGGGGCGAGACTGCCGGACCATCAGCACATTCTGTTTTTCATCCACCGCGAAAATAGCGGAGGCATGGCGGACCTCTACAATCTCCCGGATGCCCTGATTTCCATTGGGCAGCTCAATTTTTAATCTTTTCAGGTTGAGGTATGTTCCGCGATACACTGTTTTTTCGTGGAGAATTTTCTCAAAGATCAATCTGTCTTCCATATTTTTCCCTGTACATGAATCGTTCCATGGCTGATATCCGACTGTTTTCTAAATGCTTTTTATTGAACATCAAACTCGCCTGCCCCAAGATAAAGGAATCCGTATTGAAATGCAACAGCAAAGGTTTCTACAAAAACTTCACAACATTATTGTTGCTTTAAAGATACTGTTTTTCTATATTGCATTGATCAACTGAGAATAGGCATCAATGAGACAAAGGAGAATGTAAAATGATTTTCAAACGATTCTGGTTGAGCATCATTGTCATATTAACAGTAATCAGTTGTCAAAAGGAGACAACACTTGTGAAAGCATCTCTGAACTACATTCAATCGGAAAAGGCCAAGCTGGCTCCCGTCACATTGACTCATGATATATCTTATCTGTCCAATCAGGAAATTCAGGTAATCAAACTATTGGTCAAGGCTTCCGAGCATATCGATAAAATGTTTCTCATCCAGGTTTATAAAAACAATCTTGATATATTGAATTCGCTGCAAAACAGTGAATCGTCTCATTGTGACGAATATTTGGATTTATTTAAAATCATGTTTGGGCCCTGGAATCGAATCGATGAGGATCGGCCGTTTATCGGTAAAATTAAAAAACCACCTGGCGCCAATTATTATCCTATGGAAATGAAAAAGAAAGATTTTTTAAACTGGCTGCAGAATAATCCGGAAGATCAAGAATCGTTTGAAAATAATTTTACAATGATACGCCGGGAAGATAACAGACTCGTCGCAATCCCCTATTCGATATTTTTTAAAGATGAAATTCAATCCGTTGTTTCACTGCTTCGTCAGGCCTCTGAACTGACAGCTGATCCCTCTTTATCCACATATTTAAAAAGCCGGGCCGATGGTTTATTAACAGATGATTATTATCAGAGCGATATGGATTGGATGGATCTGTCCGGTGATATTGAAGTGGTAATTGGCCCCTATGAGGTATATGAAGATAAACTGTTTGGATACAAAGCGGCTTTCGAATCTTTCATTTGCGTCGTCGATCACGAAGAATCAAAAAAGCTTGATCAAATTGCAAATTATTTGACACGCCTGGAAGAGGCGCTTCCGATCGACCAAACCTATGACCGTGGCGCTTCTTCTCCGATTAAAGTAGTCAATCTGCTTTATTCGGCGGGCGACACAAAGGCAGGTATCCAAACCAGTGCATTCAACCTTCCCAATGATGAACGCGTGCGAAATCAAAAAGGATCGAAGAAAGTCATGCTCAAAAATGTCATGAAGGAAAAATTCAATCAATGCTGGATTCCTATTGTCAATCAGGCATTGTCTCCGAAAGCCCTGAATCACGTCGCGTTCGATGCTTATTTTACGCATGTTGTCATGCATGAAGTGAGTCATGGATTGGGTCCGGGAAATATCAAATTGAATGGCAGGCAAACCACAGTAAACAAAGAACTGAAAGAACTCTATTCAACGATCGAAGAAGCCAAAGCGGATGTTTTAGGTGTATATAATAGTCAAAAGCTGATTGATTGGCATGTATTTCCAAAAGAGCTGGAGGAAACCCTCTATGCTTCCAATCTGGGAGGCATGTTTCGCTCGATCCGGTTTGGTATTGATTCAGCGCATGGCGGCGGCGTTACTATTCAACTAAACTATTACATGGATGCAGGCGCCTGCACAGTGGATCAGAAAGGTCTGTTTGATGTAAATATACCAAAAATGAAAACCGCTGTGAAAAATCTGGCACATGATTTGTTGATTATTGAAGCCAACGGAGATTATGAGGCAGCCAAGGCGATGATCGATCAATATCGGACGATTCGCCCGGAAACACAGGCAGTCATTGATCGCTTGAAAGACGTACCGATTGATATTTGTCCGATATATCCGATTGAGAACGAAATTTGATCTGAATCTCCATTGTGAGAAACAGAAAACAGAATATTCATGGCAAGCAAAATCGGAAAAAGTTACAAAATATCAGAGGAATTGTAACCCATAAACCTGTAAAAGGGAGAGTGGATAACCGGCAGAACTTTTATCGGAAATAATCGTATAAATCATGCGATGGGAAAACAAATCCGCACCTCCTTGGGTTTTCCCACGTAAGGGACTGTTTTTTTAAACAGTCCCTTTCTCTATCTTCAATAAGGATCCATTTTCATCCATGAAGCATTATATATTCGTTGCACAAAAACAGCAAGAAAGGCTGGCGATTTCTCCTGAAATAATCTCTGAAATCCTGGACAGTGTTGCTGAAAACACGGATACGTCCCAATTGATCACCGCTCTCTATCTATTAACAGGAGCACATCAAACTCGCGGTGTTTATTTACGTCCATGGATTGGAAAGGATACTTTTCGAACAAACCGTGGAAAATGGTCTGTTACCATGCATTTTCCGGTTCCAGATAATCTGCCTGACAAATTTCGTCTGATTCGCATGCGTTTAGACGGAAGAGCAAAGGATTTTCCTAAGGATGAACTGGATGGATACGGCTGGTGCTTTCGATACCACCGTTTCGAGGATCAGCTGGCAACACTTTTCGCACATGAATTACATCATTATCGGAGATATCATCTGAACTTGCATGAAAAAGAAGGGGAACATAGCGCCAACCGATGGGCCTTGTTACATACACAGGCATTGGGCTATCATGTTTCAGCCCGTAGAATTCATAAAAAACGACATCAAAAAATAATAACTCCTTTCTCCGGACACGATCCATATAAAAAATTTAGACACTTGAAAGCGGGAGACGCGCTGATCATTCAGACAGATCCTCGCCAGATGTATACCAATCAAATCGTCCGTATTGTGCGTCCGATCCGAAATAATTCAAAGCGCATGGTTATTAAAACCCAGGACGGAAAAAAATGGCGATGGCCTATGACCTGGCTGAAGACAATAAAAGATCAATAGAGACTCTATCTTCATTCCTTTTTGGCACTTATATTGCCTCATATAGTTAAAATCTATTAAAAAACAGAGGGATATAAATAAAAATCAGCAATAAATAGTAAAAATTATCCCTTTGAATAGATCATAATTACCCATATAATTCTCTATTTTATGATGAAAAATTGTCAGGTAAATATTCTTGTCGTTGAAAATGAAAAAATAATTGCCGAAGCGCTAAAAATCAAAAAATTATCTTTCGGCCAATTGTATGAAAATATACCCATTGGACTTTACTATGCAACTTCCGACGGTCATTTTATAAAAGTGAATCAAACCCTGACAAATATGATGGGTTTTAAGCGTAAAGAAGAATTGCTCAAACAGACTATGGAAATACGTTATATAAATTCTGAGTATCAAAATCAGTGGCTGAATGCAATTAAATCAAAAAAAACGCTGAAACACACTGAAATGCAATGGAGACGAAAAGATGGCAGTTGTATCTGGGTACTCGAAAGCGTGAGACCCCTGCACGATAATCAGGGAGATATCATCTGTTTTGAAGGGGCCGTGCAGAACATTACAACTCAGAAAGAAACAGAATTACAATTGAGAGTCATCAAAAAATCACTCGAAGATTATATCACAGAAATGAAAGAATATGCGCGAATTGCCTCATATGATTTACAGGAACCTATACAGCAAATTTCAGGCTATGCACAACTCTTGGAGAGACAACTTTATAAACAATTAAGTCCTGAAGCGAATGAATTCATCGCCAATATTATCAATGGAACAGAGCGCATGCAGGATCTCATCCAAGATTTTATCGATTACACGAACGTTCTGACCCGAACACCCAAAAAAGAAAAAATATCCGCAGAAGCGATCATTGAAAACGTTATCGCTCATCTGCATCCCGAAATGCTTTCATTAAACGCAAATGTACAATACAATCCACTGCCGGATATATTTGCAGATCCAACCATGGTTCAGCTGCTTTTTAGACACCTGATTGATAATACGCTCAAATATAAAAGTGATGCAGCACCGTTTATCATCATCTCCGCTGAATCGTATCCTGATCAATATCAATTCAATGTGAAAGACAATGGTATCGGCATTACAGAAGCCTACCAGAATCAAATATTCAAATTATTTAAAAGAATGCACAGCAAAAGTAATTACCCAGGGACAGGTATGGGATTGGCAATATGCAAGCAGATCATTAAAAAACACGATGGCCAAATTTGGGTGCAACCGAACGAAGGAAAGGGTGCATCCTTTTCATTTACGATGAAAAGGGGTGCTTCGTGATAATAGCAAGTCTGTGTTTATTATATTACAATGATCGGAAATCGCCCACAACATTTAAAAACCGGCATCCGGCTTCCCAAATATAGATTGAAAATAAAAAGGCAGAGCATCTTTATCTGTATAAGATAAAGTGATTAACAATGAATCCAAAATACATCGAAACAGAATTTTTTAATATCTTTAATTGTATTAAAGACGCAGTGATGGTTATTGATAATCGCCATCAGGTTGTATTTATGAATCAAACAGTTGAGAAGATGTTTTCCAAAAGTATGTGCAAAATATTTAATCATGACATAACAACAATATTAGAATTGAAAGACAACAACGATAATAAAATTTTACCAGATCCCATTATCAACGTGCTTCAGTCCGAAACAACAGAAATTAAAGATCATACGGCCAGACTCTGCTTGAAAAACGGTTATTCATGGCCCATTGAATTTTCAGTGAATAAAATCAACAACAAAGCAATTTTTATTTTTAGAAAATCTGTATGCAACGCTTCTGAATCAGATGAGGCCAAGCTACAAAATGCATTGGAAAGTGCGGTAGATGGTATCATTCTTGTGAATAAAGAAGGTATTATTTATCAAGCCAATAATGCGTTTTGCACACTGATTGGCATCTCCCGGGAGGCAGTGATTGGAAAAAGCGGCCGAATACTGGCCCAGCAGCTGCTCGAAGGGAAAGATCGTACTAAAATCTTTTCTTATTTAAAAGACATTTTCCATGGTAAAATTGTCGATCCTTATATATTGGAATTCAACAATCGTATCTTTGAAATTCATACACCTGTAGCCAGGGATTACCTCGATTTTACAGTCATTTTTCATGACATCACAGAACGTATTCAGCAGGAAAATAGAATTCGCTCATCTTTACATGAAAAGGATATTTTACTTCAGGAAATTCATCATCGGGTAAAAAACAATCTTCAAATCATCTCTAGTCTGCTACATCTTCAATCTTTCCAGTTTAATGATGAAAAAATACTCGATTGCATCAAGCAGAGTCAAAACCGCATCAGGACCATGGCCATTCTTCATGAACAGCTCTACCAGACTGATGATTTTGCCCATATCGATTTTGAGTATTATTTGCGTACATTAACACGACATCTGCTGAACCAGCATACCCTGTTACGAAATCATATATCTCTGCAATTAAAGATTGAGAAATGTGAAATTAGCATTGAAAATGCGGTTTATTGTGGTTTAATTATCAATGAATTGACATCGAACGCATTAAAATACGCCTATCCGGAAGGACAAAAAGGCAATATAGCGATCTCCATGCGCAAATTACCGAAGAAGAAAGATACATTTGAATTAACATTTAAAAATGATGGAAATCATATCCCGGAAAATATCAATATACGGAAAACACGCACGCTCGGACTGCGTCTTGTGCGCTTGCTTTCTGAAGAACAAATGCATGGAAAATTAATATTCAAACGGTCTCCGATTACAACATTTCAAATTACTTTTAAAAAAGAAAACCCTGCCAAACTGTCACAGGCAACGTCATAAAATCAATGTAAATAAACTTTTTGGCACAACTTTTGAAATATTACTTCTCTGCATCGTATACTATGGTGAATATAAATGAAACAGGTTTTTATATTACAAATTGAAATAGTTTGGATTGAAACGTGCAAACATTGATTCCGAATGAAAAGCATCGTATTTTAATCGTTGATGATGAAGTTATTATTACAACTCAGTTGCAGGACTTTTTAAAGTCCATGGATTATCAGGTCGTTGGCATGGCCAATAATGGTAATGAAGCTGTAAAAATGGCCAGAGAGCACAAACCCGATATTATTCTCATGGATGTGGTTATGCCCGGCAGTGATCTTGACGGTATTACGGCTGCAGGAATGATTCGAGAAGAACTGGATATACCTGTCGTATTTCTCACTGCCTATGGGGGAGAAAAAATTCTTGAAAGAGCCAAAGGGGTTGAGCCATACGGATTTGTAATAAAACCTTTTCAGGGAGATGAGCTGAAAGCGGCAATCGAAGTTGCCCTTTACCGAAAGCATGCTGAATCTCAATTAAAGGCATCCGAAGAGCAATACCGATCTGTAGTTGACACTGCCACTGAAGCAATTATCACCATTGATATTCACATGAAAATTATATTTTGGAATCGGGCGGCTGTAGTTATGTATGGTTATTCACAAGACGAAGCAGCCGGCAAGCATTTCACTTTTCTAATTTCAGAACGCTTCCATCGCACAATCATCAACGAAATGGACAGGATGGTTTTAACTGAAGAATCCGATTTTGTCGGCAAAACAACAGAAACAATCGCAATCAGAAAAGACGGCAGTGAATTTCCCATGGAATTTTCATTGGCATCATGGATTATTCGAGATGAGATTTTCTTCACGATTATTGCCCGAAATATTACTGAACGTAAGAAAATTGAATCCATGAAAAGCGATTTTGTCTCACTTGTTTCACATCAGTTAAAAACTCCTGTAGCCGGTATGCTCGGGTGCATCGACAATATGCTGAAAGGACTTACCGGTCAGTTGTCATCCCAACAAATCGAATACCTTCGTGTGATGCAGGATATCAGCAAGCGCAATTACCGTATCATTTCTGATTTATTAAATATATCAAGAATCGAGCGAGGTGTTATTTCATTAAATATCAAACCTGCCAATCTGGATGAAATTGTCGAATTGGCGGTTCGTGAGCATAAAGAAAATATCGAATCAAAAGGATTGAAACTTAATATCATGAAGGCAAATGGACATATTTCTGTCATGGCCGATCAGGATAAAATGGTTGAGGCATTAAATAATGTCATACACAACGCCTTCAAATTTACAGATAAAGGAAGCATCTCCATTGTCGTCAAAAAAACCCGTGAATACGGAACTGTTGAAGTTCATGATACAGGACGCGGTATCCCTGCACAGCAAAGAGCCAGTATTTTTCAGAGAAAACAGATATTCGACGGCGGTCCTTCAACGCATGGCGGATGTGGTTTGGGCCTTTACATTGCCCATCAATTCATGCAATTGCAAAAGGGAAATATTTTAGTAAAATTAAATACAGACAAAGGCACAACTTTTATCTTTGAAATTCCATTAGGCAATTGAATTATAGGAGATCATTATGGCAAAGGGAACAGTACTTATCGTTGAAGATGAAACCGTTTTTCGTCTAATATACAGAGGAGTACTTGAAAACGAAGGTTTTCAAGTCATCGAAGCAGAAGACGGAAAAAAGGGATGGGAGCTTGCAAAATCAAAAACTCCAGATTTAATCTTATTGGATCTTATCCTGCCTGGACTCACCGGGTATGAGGTATTGGAAAAAATCAGGCATCATGAAGAAACCAAAAAAATACCCGTGGTTGTATTTTCTGTACTGGGGGAATCTAAAGATATTGATAAAGCCATTGATCTGGGTGCAAATTATTACCGGACAAAAGGTATTGATTCACCTACCAATATTGTGGGTATTATTGAAGATTTAATTGATGGCAAAAAACTTGACCTGGAGTAAATCAAATGTCTGCAAGCCATAATGCACGTTTTCGATTCAGTGCGTTTGAAAGATGGATCCCTTTGCCTATTTTGCTCTGTTTTTTGTTCGTTGGATGGAATTTAAATGGAAATATGCCCATTTTTTTTGCCATATCACTATTTATCAGTCTGTATTGGATCTACCGGTTGATTTACGTATGGTTGTTTCATTACATCATTTTTATCGATTCGGGAATCATTGTCCGTAAGGGTTTTTTATTTATTCCCTGCCATTTCAAATTTAACCAGATTACAAATATTCATACAATCAAACCGGATAAACACATCAATTTTCAAATAGATGAACATCATATCATCCAATTGCCCTTATCAAGAATGAATAAGCAGGACAGAATCCGCTTTATTTTTCTCATAGAATCGGATGTCAACCGTCTTTCCATCAATACGCTTTCCTGACTGTCTCTTAATTTCTTGCGATCCTTGAAATTTCTAAGTATATTCCACAATTAGAAAATTGAATATCATTCTTGGGGAATTCTCATGGCTGTTTATCGATTACTGTCCTGGAATGTAAACGGATTACGTGCAATTTTAAAAAAGGGATTTCTGGATTGGTTTCACCAGGAATCTCCGGATTTGCTTTGTCTTCAGGAAACCAAGGCACATCCGGACCAACTATCTGCTGAAATTCTTGAAATACCAGGTTATGAAAGCATCTTTGCTTCTGCTGAACGGAAGGGTTACAGCGGTGTCGCTCTCTATTCAAAGCACAAACCCAACCGGATTCACCGAGGTCTGGGAATAGAAAAATTTGACCATGAAGGTCGCACTTTAATCGCCGAATATAATGACTTTACTTTGTTTAATATTTATTATCCCAATGGCAAAGCATCAAAGGAACGTTTACAATACAAGATGGAATTCTATACCGCCTTTTTAAAAGTAGCAGACGATTTTAAAAAAAGGGGACACTCTCTGATCATTTGCGGCGATGTGAATACTGCGCATAAACCGATTGATCTGGCACGCCCCAAAGAAAACGAAACGGTATCAGGATTTCTGCCTGAAGAAAGGGCCTGGATTGATTCATTTCTGTCACACGGATACCTGGATACTTTCCGTATATTCTGCAAAGAAGGCGGATATTACAGCTGGTGGGACTATAAAACAAGGGCCCGGGAAAGGAACGTGGGCTGGCGCATCGATTATTTTTTTATAAGTAATGATCTGAAATTGAACCTGCAATCCGCGTTTATCCTTTCAGAAATCATGGGATCGGATCATTGCCCCATTGGAATCAAGATTGATTTTTAAGATCTCTCCATTATCACAAATCTCAAGAGGGGTGCCGGGAAAATCCCTGTTTGTTAAATTCCGAATCTGTGTAACTGCACGTTTCCTTTTATCAATTTTCGGAATACCGGGAACCTCCTGATATACAGAGATGATCTTTCCTCGGATAAAGTCGCCATGAGAATTCATTGTAATTCGTAAAACAAGGGTGGTACTGTTGAACTGCCCCAGGTTGAACCTTCCGTAAGTACAAAAATTTCCAAGACTATATGCAATAAATTTGTTCTGATATAATTCAACAGCTCTCAGCACATGAGGTCCGTGTCCCAGGACACAATCCGCTCCTGCATCAATGGCTGCATGGGCAAAGGAGTATACATCCCCGCGGTTCTCACCCAGATAATACTCTGTGCGCCTGGGAACGTATCGATGATCGGCTCCTTCCGCACCACCATGAAAAGAGACAACGACAATATCCGTTTCTTTCGAAAGGGATTGAATCATTTTTTTTGCACCTTCTGTATCCCGAAAATCACACAGGAGAGGATTATAACAAAAAGCGCAAAAACCGACCCGGATATCTCTTATTTGAATAACGATTGCAGGAATATCTTTCAATCCCAGTCCTTGTATACCCAGATTGTTCAACACCTGCAATGTGTTATAATACCCCTCCATACCAAAATCAAGTGCATGGTTATTGGCGAGGCTGACAAAATCAAAACCTGCACCGGCCAGGCACTGCGCATAATGCACCGGCATACGGAATGCAAAACAATGTCTGCATTGTTTTGCCCGGCCGTGTGTACCGGCAAATGTGCCTTCGAGATTACCAAAAGTCAAATCACTCTGCATCAAGGACTCTCGGACATCATCAAACAGAAAATGGCAATCGCCCTCCTGCGGTAAATAGATCTCGGAAGGATAATCCGTTCCCAGCATGATGTCTCCTACAGCTGAGATGGTAACTGTATCAGCAGAACAGATATGTTGCGCTTGTAAATTTGAAACCGTTAATACAATCAGAAACAGCGCTGTCTGAATATGAGTTTGCCCAAATTTGATAATAATATACCCGGTAGTAAAATGAATTCTTTATATGAATCATCGACCACTGCCAGACAGTGGCTTAAAATGTTACCTGAAGTGAAGGGATGCTGTATTCATATGTTGAATCTCTTTTAACAATGACTCAAGTCCAGTAGAATTTTTAATCATACCATAATCCGAGGTTGTGGTATGATAAATAATAATTAAAACACCAGTCATACAGCACTGATGTTTTAAAAAGCGCAGAATACTTGTCGTTTGGGCAGCAGAGGATGAATTTATTGGCTTTTTGGTTCTTTTTTCGTTTTTGAAGACTTTATCGGCGGATTCTCCCCTGTCTTTGCTTCGGCTTCTTTTTTGGCGGCGTCAATTTCTTTTTCTTTTTCTTTAATCGACTTTTCAATATCCGCTATTTTTTTAAGGTTCGATTTCACTGGTTCCTTGCTTGCCAGCAAAGATTTTTTATCTTTTTCAAGAATTGGACGAACGCTTTCTCCCAAATCACTGTAGGCTTTGGTCAATTTTTGTTTGAGAATCACGATTTCGCCTTTGGCCTTACCGATCTTTGCATATTCATCTGCCTTGACTTTGGCCGATGAAAAGAGCTTCTGAGATGTTTTCTTCAGGTTGTCAACAAACTTCGACATCTTTGCACCTCCGGTCTTTTTGTTATACTGCCTGTCACAATATAATCAGATTCAATAAAAACTCAAGCATTGTTTTGATTATTATACGTTCATTATTCGATTCTGGTTTGCTGTTTATAAAAATTGTTTCGATTAAAAATTTGCTTGAAAAAACAGTCAACGACTTATCGATCCTGTAAAATCAAATATCCATATCTATGCCAATCATAAAATTCTGCATCGATGCAGAATAATGACCCGCCATATTCTTATAATCAAAATTATTCTCAAAAGGCACCCAGGTTTTAATATCCAAATCACTCATCAATGTATGTTCATAGCAAAAATGAAACCTATATTTTCCCAGCGGAAGTTCCACCCCGGCGGAAATCACATTCCGCCTGCTAACATCCGGATTGGTGGGCACCATGGTTGCATCAATCGCTGCCCGGGATTCTGTATAAAATCCGCTTCTTAATTTGAACAATGAAGCAGCATATTCCATGCCCATACCAAAACGGATAACATCTTTCCAGTTTTTCTCAATTCCACTAACCATGACACCGTCTTCACTGTATATATGAAATACATCCCATGCCGACCAGGTGGAAAATCCCACATCCGCAGCAATTGTCAGATGGTCGATTCCCGTATAGCTGAGTCCGATTCCCATTCGAATGGGTAAAGACATATCCGCATGCACTTTCTCATTTTCACGCAGCGTATCAATCAGACCCGTTCCAAAATTTGAAAGGGGAATATAATCCATCAATTCAATCCCCTGTTTTCTATAATAATCCAATAATCCCTGATAAGATTTTCCGTGAACAACCGCTTCATCATGTGACAATGCCTCAATATCTTCCTGATAGGGATAATACGCAAAGACCGTGGCATCACCATCAATCGGAATATCCGCATAATATTGGATGGACGCCCCGATGCTAAACGTTTCTGCAGGCTTGATCATGATACCCAGATTACCTCCGATTCCCAGCCCGGCACCACTCAGGTATGTATCCGCCACAATATGATCTTTTGGTGAACTTTTGATATCCTTTAAAGCGCGAAGCAGTTGTTCCTGTTCGGATTCCGGATAGGTCTGAATATAATTCCGATAAAGTGAGTCAACCGATATATTCGTAATATACGGATTCATGGATGAAAACGCCGGTTTCTGTAAATAAATGTCTGCAATAACCAAACTGAATCCTGCTCCCACAGACAGTTTCTCCGAAATCCGATAGGCAATCGTTGGATGAATATCAATAAACTTCATATCGTCTTTCCAGTCCTCCCCTGGAAATGAATCTGTGATCTGATTATAATGACTGGTCCCGATTAAATCAAAACTGGCCCGAATCCCAAACGCTGCCCATGCGCCGATACCCCATGCCCATTGGTCATGACATTGATAAAAACCAATACTTGGTACTGCGACCAGAGGTGTACTGCTTTTCACGGTATAGGGATAGGTCGCACTGAACTGTTTTAGCCCGGACACGGATTCAGACCCCTCTCCTTGTTCAATACGTTTTAGATAAAGAGGACTTGACTCCGCCAAAAAACTGGAAGTCTGTTTCACCAGTGTCATACTGAATCCCAGATGAGAGCCATTCTGAAATGCCAATCCGGCCGGATTCCAGAACATGGCACTGTAATCGTCTGCAATGGATCGGAAATTACCGCCCATAGACTGTGCGCGTGTACCGATTCCGGTCAGGTCGATGGCCGCAAACAGATGGGCGTACATCAAAAACAGCTGAATAAATATGAATCTGCTAATGGAATCAGAATTGAACTTCATTAAGTACCCCTTCTTCTATGATCTTGATAAAGTCATGTTCCGTCAAAACAAAATTACTCAAACGAATAAATAAATATACAAACTTATATTAAAAAATGCGATCCTCTTTTTTTCTCGTCTGTTTTTTTAAACCGGATTCATTCTTTTTTCAGGAACTCTCGAATTCTGCGGATCGTTACACAAAGAGTCAAGCAAATAATAGGAAAAAAAATCCTTATGTTGAGAGAAAGCATACTATACTGCTGTCAGGAGTGTCTGTAAGTATGCAAACAGGTACTGGTATCTTATATCAACAACATGAAGGTAAACAGTGTCAATGTTTAAAAACAACAGACCATAATAGTGGTAATTGAAATGGCTGTAAGAAAAAATTAATACTGGATAATTTATCATCTATGAATCATTTGATTTATGCATGAATCCGGCCAAATTATCAAAATTAATGAAGGCTTTGCTCTGATTCGTATGAACACCAAGGGAAGCTGCGCGTCTTGCGAGGCCAGTGGTATCTGCCACATAAGCGGTACTGCCAGCCGGGAGATTCGTTTACCATTAAATGGACTGCACGCTAAAGTCGGTGATTATGTGGACATCGAAACACCGTCGCGCAGTATGCTCTCCGCTGCTTTTATTTTGTTTATTTTTCCTTTACTGATATCCGGTCTGGCCTATGTTCTCATATTTCACCATACACATAGCCAGGGATGGGCATTAGCCGGATTCTTCGTCTTTTTTGCGGCTGCCGAATTATGCATCATGATATTGGATCGTCTATTTGGACGAAGCGCCTATTTCGAACCCAAAATCATCGGCAAGACAACCAATGATTCATGATAGAAAAAGTTCCCTTAGGGGAACTTTTTTATTTTAATTTCACTTAGATTATGATATGCATAAAGAATGGCAGTCACTATGAGTACCGATCAAAACAATAATGAAACGACAGAAACCGTATCTCAGATTGTTCTGAATGTGACGGGCATGCATTACGCCTCATGTGTGGCTCGTGTGGAAAAGCAATTGTCAGCCATTGAGGGTGTCCGTCATGTCATGGTGAATCTGCTGACCGGTACAGTATCGATTCAATATCAATCTGACCTGAGCAGCCCTCCCGAATTTATTAAAAAGATTCGGGATCTGGGCTATAATGTAAAGACTGAAAAAAAACGTTTTCGGATTGAAGGCATGCATTGCGCCTCATGTGTATCAAGAGTGGAAACTGTTTTTCAAAAATTTCCGGGCGTGCTGACTTCACAGGTGAATATCTTGACCCGGGAAGCATTGTTGGAAATTTTGCCCGGCACACAGACCCTGCAAGATATGCAAAACAGGCTCGCTTCGGAGGGCGGCTATGAGATACATGAGACACAAACAGATTTTCTGAAGTCCGGCAAAGTGGCTTCCGAACAGGATTACTCCCAAAAATTCAGGCAGCGTCTTCGTGGCGGCATCATTCTTTCATTAGTGATTATGATTCTATCCATGCTTCCTATGATCCAGGGAATGCCGCAAATATCCAACAGAATATTACACCCATTGCTCTTTTTTCTGACATTGCCGGTCATTTTCTGGGTTGGCGGCTCTTTTTATTCAAGCGCCTTCAAGCAGCTGCGTCACGGCAGTGCAGATATGAACACACTCGTGGCCATAAGTACAGGCACAGCGTTCCTATATTCCGGCATTGTGACCTGGTTTCCGTTCTGGATTGCGGATACAGGCGCCAAATTGCATGTATATTTTGATACAGCTGCAATGATTATCACACTGATTTTACTCGGTCGTTATCTGGAATCCCGCGCACGGCATCGTTCATCCGAAGCAATTCACAAACTGATGAATTTACAGCCCAAGTTTGCTCATGTGCTTCAGGGAAATCAGGTTGTTGAACTGCCAATCAAGCAGATTCAGAGAAATCAAATTTGTCGCATCAAACCAGGTGAGTTGATCCCTGTGGATGGAAAGATAGTTCAGGGAATAACGACGGTCAACGAATCGATGATGACCGGAGAATCATTGCCTCTGGAAAAAGGAATCGGAGATACCGTGATCGGCGGCACTTTAAACATCACCGGCAGTTTTGATATGAAGGCGCAAAAAATCGGTGAATCCACCATGCTTGCACGAATCATCCGCCTGGTTCATGAGGCGCAGTCAGGCAAGGCCCCGATCCAGCGTCTGGCAGACCGAGTGGCCGGGATATTTGTTCCGACTGTGATTGTAATCGCATTACTGACATTTATCATCTGGATTCTGTTTGTTCCGAACCTCGTTTTTACCCAGGCCATGTTAAGATTCATCGCCGTACTGATCATCGCCTGTCCTTGCGCTCTGGGTCTGGCCACACCTACAGCAATCATGGTTGGATCGGGAATTGGCGCTGAAAACGGTATCCTGATCAAAGGAGGGGCCGTTCTGGAGCGAATTCATCATGCAGATACAGTGATATTTGATAAAACCGGAACGTTGACTCAAAACAAACCTACAGTCACTCAGATTCGGTGCTGCTCCGGTGTTTCTGAAAAAAGGCTGATAATTCTTGCTGCATCCGCAGAGCAGCACTCTGAACATCCATTAGCGAAGGCCATCGTTCAATATGCAAAAGACCATTCTTTAACATTTGAACCGATTACCAAATTTCGATCACACCCTGGATTCGGCATAGAAGCCAAATGGAACAATCAACTTCTGATTGTGGGAAATCCTCATTTTTTTAATCAGCATGATATCGACATCAAACCATTTCAAGAAACGCTGGAGCATTGGGAAAGGCTGAAACACAGTATTGTCATGGTAGCCCTCAATCGGGAAATACAGGGAATGTTGGCATTGACAGATCCTCTGCGCCCGGAAGCTGTTCATGTAATCCGCAAACTTAAACAAAAAGGATTGACAACCGTTCTGTTGTCCGGGGATCAAAATGAAGTGAGCCGGCAAATCGGCAAAGATCTGGAAATCGATCTTGTTTACAGTGAAGTGCTCCCGGAGAAAAAAGCGGCTGTGGTTCGGGAACTGCAGCAGAAAGGCCATAAAGTAACCATGGTCGGAGACGGCATCAATGATGCACCGGCGCTGGCGGCGGCAGACGTCTCCATTGCTATGGAAAGCGGAACTGACCAGGCGATAGAAACTGCCGATATCACATTGATTAAAAATAATCTCTGGAGTGTCGTGCATGCTATCAGCCTTTCAAAGAAAACACTCCGGACCATCAAGCAAAATCTCTTTTGGGCATTCTTTTATAATATAATCGGGATCCCCATCGCGGCCGGTGTGCTCTATCCAATGTGGGGAATTCTGCTGAATCCCGTATTCGCGGCCGCCGCCATGTCGCTCAGTTCCGTATCTGTCGTCACCAACGCACTGCGTTTAAAACGAAAATCAAAATCTATTTTTAAGAAGAGATCATGAAATATTATTTTAATAACTAAACTTTTGTAAATAATATTAAAAAAATTATCGTCCCCAAATGCTTCTGTCGGAGACCCATCCTGCATTTTATCTCCTGGATTCCCCCTTGTAAATTGTCACGCAAAAAATGGACAGTTTCACCAAACAAAATGAGGGGCTGGAACGACGAAAATGAATCCAATCCCAATATGTATCAATATTAAATTAGCTTTCAGGTTACAATCTATGAACTAAAAAAAAGAATAAATCGAACCGGTGACAACGCTTTCATTTGACCAACACCATTTTAATCCTCCGGATACGTGACCCCGCTATCAATTCAGCGATATAAATTCCGGACGGCAGACGGCTGCCGTCAAACCGGACCTGATGCATGCCCGCTTCTCCGTTTTCATCCTGCAGCAGCGCAACCTCTTTTCCGCATATATCATAAACCTTTGTCCTGATCCGGCAGTTTTCCGGAAGCTGATACCGGATAAGCGTTGCCGCATTAAACGGATTGGGACAATTCATCATCAACAGGAAGGATCGAGGTGAAGGAGTCATTAAAACAGCCGAGGGTTGCTTCTGTTGAGAAAATACCCACTGATACAATCCATAAGTACGTACGACTTTGGGTTCCACCTGATGCCCGGAAGTATCAAATTCGGAAAAGAAAAACCGGGCGCCGTGTTCGATGGCCTGATCAATGGCTTCCTTCGGAAGCGGTTCGCATGAATCCGAATGAAAATCACAGTGCGTATAAACAAAGGCTTCTCCCAGGGCTTCCAGTTCATTCACGATATGCCTGGATTGCTCGATGGAAATCACATTATCCAGTCTGGCATGTAAAAGCCACAGGGGAATATGTAAAATTTCAGAAATATCCCGATAGACATAATTCCCCGCTACAATGACTGCTGCTGCGAAATCCTGTGGATACCGGGAAAGCATGCCATATGTGCCATGCCCCCCCATGGATTTACCCGCTATATAGATTCGGTTCATGTCGATAGAAAATTCACGAATCAGAGAATCCAGCAGATCATGAACCGTTTCCTGTTCCGGATCTGGGGGAAACATGGGAACCACTCCGGAAACCGATTCCCATGAACTGCCCAGGGGGCATTGCGGGTAAACAACAAAACCCGGATATTGCGTTTGAATACTGTCCTGGATCCAATAAACGGCAAACACATTATCCAGCTGAGAATTGTTGTCTGAACCGCTCCACCGGGCGCCGTGTAAAAATACCATCAGTGGGTATTCAGCCTCTGGATGATAGTCATTCGGAACAAACAGACGGTACGGCAGCGTCAGTTCTCTAAAGATGTGAGACCGCCGTTCAAGTCGAGCATCTAATTCAGGATCAACCTGACCATAGCAAGGGATACAAACAAATAGCAGAATGAAAACCTGGATGATTCTTTTTATCATAAAAACAGTGTAGAGAGTTTTTCCTGAAATGTCAATATGAAATTTATAAATAAAATTTAATATGCTGTGATGTGATTATTTATTGACTTTTACAATTGAAATCCATATACTGTGGAAGAATAAAAAAATACTGCGTAAAGGACATTTCCAAAAATCATCAATATATGCACAGGAGTCAAAATTGAAGCTAGATCCGATCAAACATGCCGATTGGGAAATTGCTGAAGAGGCTGAAAAAACCATGAAAACCGTCTATCAGCTTCGCGATGAATTGGGGATGACAGAAGAAGAATTACTGCCCCACGGTCATTATGTCGCCAAAGTTGATTATAAAAAAATACTGGATCGATTACATGACAAGCCAAACGGCAATTATATCAATGTCACGGCTATAACTCCCACGCCTCTGGGAGAAGGAAAATCCACAACCACCATCGGGCTTCTTCAGGGATTTGGCAAAAAGCACATGAAGGCCACCGCTGCAATCCGGCAGCCCTCCGGGGGGCCCACCATGAACATTAAAGGATCCGCGGCAGGAGGGGGCTTATCGCAATGCATTCCCCTGACTCCTTTCTCATTGGGCCTTACCGGGGATATCAATGCTGTTATGAATGCGCATAATCTGGCCATGGTTGCGTTGACTGCGCGTATGCAGCATGAAAGAAATTATGATAACGTCCGGCTGGCCAAAATTGGTCTGAAACGGCTGAATATCGATCCTTCAAGAGTGGAAATGGGCTGGGTCATCGACTTTTGTGCACAATCTTTGCGAAATATTGTCATCGGGCTGGGTGGCAGAATGAATGGCTACACAATGGAAAGCAGCTTTGGTATCGCAGTTTCTTCCGAAGTCATGGCCATCCTGGCTGTGGCCAATGATTTAAATGACATGCGGGAACGTATGGCGAAAATAATTGTCGCCTATGACAAAAAAAATAATCCGGTCACTACAGCCGATCTCGAGGTTGATGGTGCCATGACTGCCTGGATGCTGGATGCTTTAAATCCATCCTTGATGCAAACCATTGAGGGGCAGCCGGTCTTCGTTCATGCGGGCCCTTTTGCCAATATCGCAATCGGCCAATCATCCATTATCACAGACCGAATCGGATTAAAATTAAGTGACTATCACATCACAGAATCCGGTTTTGGCGCAGATATCGGTTTTGAGAAATTCTGGAACATCAAATGCCGGATGAGCGGTCTCAAACCGAATGCTGCCGTTATTGTGGCCACCGTTCGTGCACTGAAGTGCCACGGTGGTGCACCTGTACCGGTTCCCGGAAAGCCCATGCCCGAAGAGTACCTGAAAGAAAATGTGGGATGGGTGGAAAAAGGATGTGCAAATTTAACCCACCATATCAATACGGTTAAAAAAGCGGGAATCAATCCTGTCGTCTGTATCAATGCATTCACTACGGACACCAAAGATGAAATCGCCGCCATCCGTCGTTTTGCCGAAGAAGCGGGAGCGCGGGTTGCCGTATCCGAGCACTGGGCAAAAGGGGGTGAAGGCGCAATCGAATTAACAGAAGCGGTCATGGAAGCTTGTAAAGAAAAGCAGAACTTTAAATTCCTGTATGAAAACGGCCTGCCTTTACGCGAACGGATTGACAGACTCGCCAAATATGTGTATGGCGCCGACGGCGTTGAATATAGCCTGGAAGCAAATAAAAAGGCAAAAAAGATTGAAAATGATGAAAATTTTTCAAAATTAAGTACATGTGTTGTAAAAACACATTTATCCTTATCGGATAATGCCGGATCAAAAGGTGTTCCCAAAGGATGGAAGTTATATGTGCGTGATATCCTGTTATACAATGGAGCCGGATTCATCGTCGTGGTCGCCGGAAATATCAGCTTGATGCCGGGGACAGGTTCCAATCCGGCATTCCGGCGCATCGATGTGGATGTGGAAACAGGAAAAGTCAGAGGATTGTACTAATGAACGCCCCTATTAAAAAAATCGATGAAAAAAATGTTTCATGGCGATATGAATAATCGTATATTTTAAAAAATTAAATACCGGACGTTCCAGTCATTTAGCCGACCAAAGTCAGGAAATAGAGCAGGATATTTTTTAAATGAAATAAAAACAGGGATCGACATGGAAACCAAAATTCTCGATGGCAAAAAAACCGCTCAGGATATGCGGGAAGAAATGCGCTTAGAGGTCATCTCACTGAAAGAAAAGCACAACCTGACTCCGGGATTGGCCGTCGTGCTGGTCGGAGAAAATCCCGCTTCCGTTTCTTATGTGAGAGGTAAAAGAAAAGCCTGTAAGAAAATAGGCATCTATTCACGGGAGGAAAATCATCCGGAAACATTCACTGAAGACAAGCTGCTCTCTCTGATCAAGGAACTCAATCATGATCCGACGATTCACGGCATTCTGGTACAACTGCCGCTGCCGAAGCATATCGATGATAAAAAAGTATTATATGCAATTGATCCGGACAAGGATGTGGATGGCTTCCATCCCTTCAATGTGGGAAAAATGATGATCGGTGAAGATACTTATCTTCCCTGCACCCCTCATGGAATTCAACAACTGCTGGTACGAAATCAAATTTCTATTGAATCAAAACATGTCGTGATCGTTGGCCGAAGCAATATTGTCGGAAAGCCGCTGGCCATGATGCTCTGCCAGAAACAGAAACATGCCAATGCAACCGTTACTGTATGTCATACACGTACCAAAGATATCGGTTCCTTCACCCGGCAGGCTGATATTGTGATCGCAGCCGCAGGAAGACCAAATACAGTGACCGCAGACATGATATCAGAAGGCGCTGTCATTATCGATGTGGGAGTCAACCGCATCGAAGATCCTACCCGGGAAAAGGGATATCGACTGGTCGGCGATGCGGACTTTGAAAATGTGTGCAAAAAAGCCAGTGCCATCACACCGGTTCCCGGCGGAGTCGGCCCCATGACAATTACCATGCTGCTTCATAATACAATAAAATCCGCCAAACGATCCAGGTCTCTCTAATATATTTGATACAATATGGCTGAAAAAGACAACAAACCCTTTGTTCCGATCTATCAAAAACTGTATCATTACTACAAAGATGCAATCATCACACAAAAATACCAGCCCGGAGAGCGTGTTCCCTCGATTAATGAGATGATTGCTCAACATCAAATCGCAAGAGAAACAGCTAAAATCGTCCTGAAAATGTTATCTCATGAAGGACTGATCATTCAAAAACCCGGAAAGGGCTCATTTGTCATTGACCAGGGCCCGCATAAAAAACTATGGGGAGTTGTGGTTCCCTTTTTTTCAGCACACATTGAGGAACTGATATTTTATTTACGGGAAGAAGCCGTTCGCTTCGGCAGAGAACTGGAACATTATGTGGACTATAACAACTGGGAAGAAGAAATTCGGTTGGTAGGGAACCTGATCAATCAAAGAGTCGAAGCTGTAATTGTCATTCCAACTTTTGACGAAACCCAGACAGCTTCATTCTATACACGATTAAAATCCGGAGGTACGGTCGTTTCATTGATAGACCACACCATGGCGGGCAGCTATTTTACTTATGTAATTCAAAGCTATGATTTAGGAGTAAAGCGAGCTGTGAATTATTTATTAAAAAGCCCAAAAGGGACATTGGCCTTTGTAAAAAATAATATCTGGCTTCGACGGAATATGGTTCAGGAATTGATGCAGGATACATTTCAGAAATTTATTGCAGACAGAGAAGATGGACATCATTCAATGATTATCAATAACGTCTATCATATCAGTAAAAACCTTGTTCAGCAACAAAATATCCGGGGCTTTTTATGCTGTGACGATCATGATGCCATTCGTATTATCGGAAGGCTGAAAGAATGGGGGTTTTCTATTCCTGAAGACGTTACTATTGTCAGTTATGGAAATACGGATATGGCCAAATATTTTACGCCCGCCATCACATCTATCAATCCTCACAGCCATGAAATGGCCATGACCACAGCACAAATTATCCGACAGAAACTCAATGGCGAAGATGTCTCTTATTCTCAGTATGTGCTGCAGCCTGAAATTGTGATTCGGAAAACTTAATATATTTGATCGTTCTGTTCTCCATAAAATAAATCAAAAAAATCTGATGATACAGAAAAAAGACAAATGGATTAAAGGAGCCACTCATGAGCATTGAAGGTCTGACCATAATCGGAGAATCAATCAACGATTCCATACCTTCCACCCGTCAAATGTTTGAAGAATCGAATATCGAAGGCATTCTTGAACTGGCAAAATATCAGGATGAGAAAGGCGCGATGTATGTTGATGTCAATATCGGACTGCGCGAGCCCGGATTCATGGCCGATCTGATTAAAAGAATCCAGCAGGTGACCTCAAAACCATTGTCCATCGATACACCCGATATTGCAATCGCCGCCGCAGGCCTGGAAGCCTATCAACCGGAACTGGCCAACTATCAAAAACCAATATTAAACTCCATCTCTCAGTCACGTCTTGACATGTTCGATTTGTATCAAAAGCAGCCTTTCGTGCCGATATTGCTTACAACAGAGGGCATCAATGACGCCGGTGAGCCAGTCATGAACCGCACAGCAGATGCCACATATAAAACCGCTAAAAAAATGATGACGTACGCAGAACAATCGATGGATGATTTTTCAAACAACCAATGCATCCTGGATCCTGGAATTGTGCCCATCGGAAGCGATTCAGAAGGCAATTTTAAACGGCTCATGGAATCAATCGAACAAATTAAAAAGGATCCGAATCTAAAAGGCGTGAACATGTCTGTAGGCTTAAGCAATTTCACTGTCATGCTGCCTCCAAAATGTGCAGATGGTTCGCCTGTGAAAAGTGCTCTCGAAAGCGCATTCCTGACCATGGCCATGCCTTTTGGATTAAACATGGTTATTGGTTCAGTGAAACGCAAGTATCGCTTCCTGCCGGAAGATCATCCAGCCCTGCACTGCTTGCGTGATATATTGAAGTTGGATGGCTTTGATGTGATCACCCGGGTTATGGAATTTTATTCCTGACGGACCATTCCGCTTAACACATGACAGATAAAACAAGGATAGACTTTATATGCCAAACCAACTTGTAACACCAGAAATAAAAAACCTGTCCCCGAGGGAAAGAAAATTTTCACGATTTATTCTGTTTTTCGAGGATCTCATTAAAGTGCCGGTGTTTCAATGCCAAAAGTGCGGCGAATGTATCCTCTCATCAACAGGATTTACCTGCTGCCAGAGATGTCCCAAACGTCTTCGGAACGGCCCATGTGGAGGAACCGGAGAAGATGGTTCATGCGAAGTTTACTCCGACAGAAAATGTATCTGGTTTCTGATTCATCAACGCTCAAAATGGCTTGGACGGCTGACATTGCTGTATGACATTAAAAGAATTCACAACTGGAATCTTGAAAAAACCTCCGCCTGGTTAAATATTTTTTGGAAACGAATCGACCCGCCGGTTCTGTTTTTAAGCCGGAAGCAAAGACAAAGGAAAATCCATGGCAGTGACATTCAAAGATAAAATCGAATCAGACCGATTCCTTGTATGTGGAGAACTGGGACCGCCTCAGAGCTGCAAGGGAGACGTAATTCGGAAAAAATCCGTGCATTTTAAAAACCGTGTGGATGCTGTAAATATTACAGACAATCAAACCGCCATCGTTCGGTTGTCCAGTATTGCCTCAGCAAAAATTCTGATGGATCAAAACATCGAACCCATCATCCAGATGACATGCCGGGATAGAAACAGAATCGCCATTCAGAGCGATCTTTTGGGGGCGGCTGCTCTTGGCATCCGCAATGTCCTCTGTCTGACGGGCGATCATCAAAAATTCGGCAACCATCCTGAAGCGAGGGGGGTTTTTGATATGGATTCGATTCAACTGATCGCAACAGTGACCGGTATGAATAAGGGAGAATTTCTTTCCGGGGATCCCATTAAAACCAAACCTGCTTTTTGTATTGGAGCTGCTGCAAACCCGTTTGCAGAGCCCCTTGAAATGCGTCTGATCCGGTTGTATAAAAAGGTGATGGCCGGTGCACATTTTATTCAGACACAGGCGGTCTTTGATGTGGAGCAGTTCATTCGATGGATGGATAGAGTCAGAGCATTGGGATTATCTGAAAAAACAGCCATATTAGCCGGCGTAATGCCCGTCAAATCCGTAAACGCCCTTCTCCACATGCAAAAAGAAGTTCCCGGAGTTCGTATCAGTCAGGAATACATCTCACGTTTGAAAAATGCATCCGATCCTAAAGAAGAAGGCATTAAAATTGCCGTGGAAATTATTCAAATCATCCGATCCATAAAAGGCATCCGGGGTATTCATCTGATGCCAGTCATGTGGGAAAGCATCACCCCTGTAATTATTCAGGAGTCTGGTTTGTATCAATGATAAATTTGGGAGCAGCATTATGGAAAATATTACTGAAAAGATTGCATTTTGTGTCGAAAAAGGAAAAGTGAACAATCAATCCCCCTTCCCTCCGAACATGAAAGGACAGGACGGCGCTGATGAAATTGCCGCAGCCGCTTTAAAAAATAATATCAAGCCGGATGTTTTGCTTGACGGATGTATGTTGGGCATGGATCGCATTGGAGTTAAATTCAGTGAAAACAAGGTATTTGTGCCTGAATTGCTTATGGCTGCCAAAGCGATGAATGAAGTCATGAAGCATTTAAAGCCTTTTCTCGAATCAGGAGCAGTTAAGCACAAAGGGAAATTCATCATCGGAACGGTTTCAGGAGACCTCCATGATATTGGAAAAAACCTGGTAGCCATGACCATGAAAGGCAGTGGATTCGAAATCATTGATTTGGGAGTCGATGTTCCTTCAGAAAAATTTATCAATGCCATTCAGGAGCATCCAGGCTGTTTTGTCGGCTTAAGCGCCCTGTTGACAACAACCATGGCCAATATGGAAAAAAGTGTGGTGGCAATCAGAGAGAATTGTCCTGACACAAAAATACTGATTGGTGGCGCTCCGGTCAATCAAAAATTTTGTGAAAAAATCGGAGCGGATTTTTATTCCCCGGATCCTCAAAAAGCTGCTGAATATATGACTCATGCATGTAATCAAGCATAGAAGACATTTCAGCCGATATAAAGACCGGACAGTTGTTCGGTCTTTATATCGATTGCAAACCGCATTTTTGAATCTGGTAATAGTACAGAATCACAAATAAGACCTCACAATCCTGTTTTACAAGAAAATGCAATTCTGACACTCTCATTCCCGATAACCTTCAGACTTTCAAACATTTACATATTTTTTTCAGGCACATTATTTGCGTGTCTGTGAATCATAAGCTGGTTTTTAAGTGACCTCTGGCTGACATGATCTGAATACCATGAGCCGTGTATTGGCAATGCAATGGATAGGGAGAAAAAGAATGTCTCAATCCTCGAAGGAAAGAAAAAATATTAAGTCTTTTATTTACAATTGGTTAGAAGAGATTTATTCTCAACTAACCAATTATACGCATCCAGATCTGGCAGATCCGATTAACGAACATCTGGATAAATTGGCTGAAGCATGTGAATGGCAGGCAATTCAAATACTCTCAGTAGAAAACAATGGGGAAAAAATTTCCAATCGCTATGAAGGGTTTTCTCCAGGGCTTTCCAGGAATGAGAGGAAAAAAGTGTTGCCCTCCTTACGATTAACACAAACACTGATTAAAAAATGCAGGCAGCATCAGGAAGTCACCATTTCTTCGACCAGCCTGACACCGGGCAGCCGTCTTATCCCTCTTTTTGAAAAGGAAAGATGGATATGGCTGATCCGCCTGGTCCCGTCTTATTGGGAGGATTGGGATAAATGGCGGGGATCCCTTGAAACAGCCATTTATTCTGTACTGAGTTATGTCACTTTGAGAGAGAAATCCGCACAATCCAGCTCAATCAATCTGTTCGAGCGGGATCAATGGCTGAAATCTATCTTTGAAGCGGTTCAAACCGGGATTGTGATGATCAACAGGGACACACATGTCATTATCGATGCAAACCATGCAGCTCTGAAACTGATCGAAGCCAAAAAAGACGATGTTATCGGAAGAAAATGTCATGAATTTATATGCCCTTTCAAGCGGGGTGAATGCCCCGTAACGGATCTCGGAGAAAAAATCGACAACGATGAATCTGAATTATTCAATATCCGGGGTGTAAGTATTCCCATTTTAAGAAATGTGAGCGAATGGGAATTCCTTGGGGAACGTGTTCTGATTAACAGCTTTGTTGATATCCGTGAAATGAAAGCCAAGGAAGCGGAGGTCCGGCAAAGCGAAAGAAAATACAGAACCATCTTTGAAAATGTGCAGGATGTTTTTTATCAAACCGCAATGGATGGAAAATTTATCGAATTGAGTCCCTCCATCGAAAAATTTACAGGGTATCAGCCTTATGAATTATTAGGCAAAGATATCAGTGTGATCTATGCCGATCCATTAGACCGGCGCTCTTTATTTGAAAAACTGAAACAGGAAAACCAGATTGATGATTATGAAATTCGATTAAAGACCAAAACAGGTAAAACCATTTGGGTATCGGTAAATGCCCACTGGATCCAGGATGCAAATGGGAATCAGGTGGGTCTTGAAGGTTCATTCTGGAACATTACGGAAAGAAAAAAATCCGAATTGGAATTAAAAAAACTCTCTCAGGCCATTTCACAAAGCCCGGCGTCGGTTGTTATCACAGATAAACAGGGATGTATCGAATATGTGAATGAATATTTTTGCCAGCTTACCGGATACACACAGAAAGAAGTACACGGGAAAAATCCCCGAATTTTCAAAGCCGAAGGCTTGCCAAAATCCCATTATAAAAATCTCTGGGATACCATCCTTTCTCTGGATATGTGGATCGGAGATTTGTACAATAAAAAGAAAAATGGGGAACTCTACTGGGAGAATTGCAGCATCGCCCCTATGATCGATGAAAACGGGCAGATTTCTCATTTTATTGCTGTAAAAATTGATATCACAGAACGCAAACATATGGAAGCGGCTCTGGCAAGTGAAAAGCACTTGTTGCAGACTTTGATGGATAATATTCCGGATACAATATACTTTAAAGACGAAAAAAGCCGCTTTACTCGCGTCAATGCAGCTCAGGCCAGCTTGCTGGGCGTGAACAATCCGGAAGATGTGATTGGTAAAAGCGATTTCGATTTTTTTCCAAAAGAAATTGCACAATCCACTTTCCGGGACGAGAAGCAAATTATGAAAACCGGGATTCTGCTGATCAACAAGCAGGAAAAAATCACAAAAGAAGATGGATGGGAAAAATGGGTCTCTGTGACAAAAGCACCCATTTATGACACCCGGGGCAAGCCAGCCGGGATTGCCGGCATATCACGAGACATCACGGAAATTAAAAAGGCCCAGCTGGAACTGCAGGAAAAAAATATTGCGCTTGAAGAAGCCAAACAAAGAGCGGAAGCTGCAACAAAAGCCAAATCTGATTTTTTAGCCAATATGAGCCATGAAATCCGGACGCCCATGAATGCGATTCTCGGTTTCACGGAAATTATGGCCGGCAAGGTCAAAGATGATCAAATCCTTCATTATATCAAGTCCATTCAAACCAGCGGAAAAACACTGATGCAGTTGATCAATGACATACTGGATCTTTCAAAAATTGAAGCTGGCAAACTCGAACTGCAATACTCCGCTCTCAATTTAAAAAATATATTCAAAGAAGTGGAGCAGGTATTTTCGTTTAAAATCAGAGAAAAGGGATTGGAGTTTCAACGTGAAATTGAACCAGATCTTCCGGCATCACTGATCCTGGACGAAGTGCGAACAAGGCAAATTTTATTAAATCTGGTGGGCAATGCGGTGAAATTTACTTCTGAAGGATATATTAAATTATCCGCACATAAAGTCTACGCGGATAGTAATTCCTCAAAACTGGATCTTTATTTTTCTGTGGCCGACTCCGGCATAGGAATCCATAAAAAACAGCAGAAAAATATTTTTAATGCTTTTGAGCAGCAAACAGGGCAGGATCAGGCAAAATATGGCGGGACCGGACTGGGTCTTACCATTACCAAGCGCCTTGTGGATATGATGCATGGTCAAATTCATCTGGAAAGCGAACCGGGTTCCGGCACAGTTTTTCAGATTGTATTAAAAAATGTGGCCGTGGCTTCAGTACAGGATACTAAGCAGGATACAGCAGAAGCAGTAAGTTCATCGATCCATTTTGATAAAGCCACGATTCTCGTTGTTGATGATATCGCTACCAACCGTGATCTGGTCAAAGGATTTCTGGACGCATCCTCTCTCACACTGATTGAATCGGACAATGGACAACATGCTGTGGATATGGCGCGAAAATACCACCCCGATCTCATTTTGATGGATTTAAAAATGCCGGTCATGGATGGTTATACGGCTATTGAAATACTGAAAAACGATCCGAAATTAAATGAAATCCCTGTTGTGGTGCTCAGTGCTTCAGGTATGCGCAAAGACCAGTCGGCAGTCAACAGGCTGCCTATTTCTGGCTATCTGAGAAAACCAATTACAAAAAAACAACTCTTGCTTGAGCTTTGCAAACATATCAAACATACCAAACGTGTTTTTCCGATTGACAAATCCGAACCTGAAAATATATGGAAAAACAAAAACCCAAAGCAGTTCGAAAGACTATTAAAACAATTGCAGCAGGAATATCTTCCCAGATGGAAGGGATTGAAAGAAACTTTTATCATCGGAGAAATCGAATCATTTGCCAATGATATATCAGAAATAAGTGATGAAGCCAAGACAGAGCCATTATCAAAATGGTCAAAATCACTGCTCCAAC
>Ga0272441_10002393_pt1 | contig 37864 bp, 42 predicted proteins | sample SSMProp6N_FD_193582 | JGI IMG/M metagenome (GOLD analysis project Ga0272441, IMG submission 193582) | Marine sediment archaeal communities from Little Sippewissett salt marsh, Falmouth, MA, United States - SSM-Prop-6N | ecosystem: Environmental > Aquatic > Marine > Wetlands > Sediment ... | reverse complement strand
GATCTTGAAGCCGCATACTTCTCCGCACGCCTCGCAAACGAACGGCAGCGGATCGTCTCCCTGATGATGGAGGGAGAACGGGTCTGCGATATGTTTGCGGGTGTCGGACCGTTTGCAATCGCTCTTGCTGAGAAGGCATCCATTGTCATGGCAGGCGACATCAACCCCGGTGCCGTTCTCCTGATGGAGGAGAATGTCAGGATCAACCACCGGCATACCGTCATCCCGATGCTCGCAGACGCACTGCACCTTGGTGATATCCTCCCGGCAGGATCGTTTGACCGCATCATCATGAACCTCCCGATGAGCCCGGTGCCCTTCTTTGCAACGGCAGTCACGCTTGTGCGTCCCGGCGGCACCATCCATCTCTATGCGATGCAGGAAAGCGCAGGAGAATACCGAGAGATGATTGAAGAGTACCCCTGCACCATTGCAGAAGAACGCGAGGTCCGGTCATACTCCCCGACGCAACACCATGCGGTGTATGATATTGTGCGGAATGGATGAATCAAACCCTGTCGTTTCGCACCTAAATATCATTCAATTCGTCTTTTTTGATACCCGCCTGTTTCAGTATCTCCATGAGCGTACCTTTTGGCAGGTCTTTTTTATGCACAGGAATAACCACCCGTTGCCGTGTTTCCGGGTGGAGATAGATATGATGACTCCCTCGTACCCTGTCAAGGACAAATCCCCTCCTCTTCAAAATTTTGACAACTTTTCAGGGGTTAGGGCAGGAAGTTTCATGCATTCGCGGTAATTTGAAGGGTGTATTCAAACACTCCGTCTTCCGATGGTATCGGTTCATTATTGTCAATGAGACTCTCGATGTAGAGCAGAACGGCTTCTCTGGCCATGACTATCGCCTCATCAATCGTCTCACCATAGGTGACGCAACCGGGAAGGGAGGGGACAACTGCGGTATACCCCCCTTCGGGTTCCTTTCTCAGCATGATACGGAAATTATAGGTCTTTTCCATAACTGATTCCTGTTTCCGTTATTGGAATTCACTCACCGCGATGTGCGCCACCTTCCTTTTGGCACCGTGATCTCAAAGCGGGCACCGCTGCCGTATGTCCCTGTCTCGGCAATGGAGATGCCCGTCACCGCAAGGATATCGGACGCAAGGAAGAGCCCGTAGCCGGTATTCGCCCCGTACCCGCGTTCAAAGATCAGGCCCTTCTTCTCATCCGGCACACCGACCCCGTCATCCTGCACTACAATGACCCGGTCATCCACGTGGGAGATGACGGCCACCTGCACCCGGGTCACATGCTCACCGTGGCGCACAGCATTTTCGAAGAGATTCGCAAAGACCTTCTCCAGCATCGGGTCTGCATAGACCTCGATATCCCCCTCCGCCACATCAACAGAGATGCCATGTTGGTGGAACCCCGCGTGGGCTGCCACCTCCCCGGGATTCTGCCACACCGGGTCAGAGACCCCTGCCTTCTCATACTCGCGGGCAAAGGCAATCTGGTGTTCAATATTGTTCAGTGACTTCCGGATATGTGTGATATATCCCTGGAGGTCCTCCTGTGTAAAATCGTCACTCAGGATCTCCAGATACCCGGATGCGACCATCACCTGATTATTGATATCATGCCGGGTGATGGAGAAGAGCGTCTTTAATTTCCGGTTCGACGCGTCCAGCTCATGGCGTGCCGCTCTGATGCGCCGGTTTGAACCAACCAGCACGACCACCAGCACCAGCAGGGAACCTGCCACCACCAGCAGTGTTGCAACCAGCCATGGGGGAAGCACGATGCCCTCCTCCGGCATGTTTACAACCTGACTTCCTTCCGGCAGGAGAGAGAAGGGGAGGGCATGTCCCTGCATCTCCCCATAATCGACAATAACCTGTGGCTCCGGCGGCCCGGAGACTGGAATGTCACCCACCGGGGTCCCGTTCAGGATGTCTGCCCCTATCCGTGCAGCATATTCTGCCTGAATAGTTGTCCGGGAAACAGCCCCTCCCACAACACCATGCCCGATGAACGTATCAGAGATCCCATACACCGGCACCGGTGACCAGGCCGATACAATTTCTGCAATCTCACTGTCACTATATATCCGACCCTCACTGTCACGGTTAAAATCCATCAGGAGAACAGCAGAACCGGGGGTACAATTCCGCAGGTCATGACTGAGTGCGTCCATCCCCGGTTCACCGGATGAACGGAATGCAGGGGTGCCATTATAGGTTTCTGCTTTCGCGGCCAGCTCGGCAGCGAAGAACCAGCCAGTGGTCGTTTCTGGGTTATTCACGACATATATTTCCTGCACACCGGGCTGCAGTATCCTGATCAGATCAACAGTCGGCCCGACACGCGTCCTCTCTACAACGCCTGTCATATTCGGCATATCTTCACAGTGTGCGGGGTCATATCCACTTACCCCGAAGAATACCACCGGGACTCCGGGAAAGATCTCATCCCCGTACGTACGAATAAAGGTATACGCATCATCATCGGAGACAAAGATCAGGTCAATAGGGGTTGACGCATATTTGTGCCGGTATACTTCGGCAAGATTTTCATAATGCTCCGTATCCGAGACGATTTTACTATCCATATACTCAGAAAAGAAAACAACATCCGGGTCATCCTCCGGAAACACCCTGAAAAGACCGTCTTTCACGGCCTCCACCAAATCCATATCGGGCCCATACGAATGGATGATCAAAATATGGCTGCTATCGTCACGGACTTCACAGGGTGTTGACGCTGCCGAACCCGCTGATACGCATACCATGAGAAAAATGCCAATGAAGAGTACCCACGTTCGCGTCTGCGCAAAGCACATACAAAACGGGTACACCATTAGATGAATATAGACAAGGCTCCGGAATAATCCTTTGCATTGCAAAAGAATGGGGTTTATTGAGAAATGGGATATGAATATTGGTGGGGTTATGCCGGTACAAACTTTGTGCCGTAGACAATAACGCCACTGTCACCATCAGCGACTATCTTTCGGAACACGCTCTTGACAGGCATGCCGATTTTAATCTCATCAGGTTCACAGATTACCTGCGCTGTCATGCAGGTCCCTTCTTCGAGTTCTATGATAGCAATCGCATAGGGCGCCTGCATATCGTAGTCGTCGCTTGCCGTTCGGATGATCGAGAATGTACGGACCGTACCCTTCCCGGAAAATTCATAGTCAACAATCTTTCCATCTCTCCGGCACTCCGGGCAGAAGGCACGTGGCGGGAAGAAATACCGCCCGCATGTCTCACATTTGTTGCCCTTCAGGTTGTACCGGTTCTGCTGCTTTCTCCAGTAACGTGGTACCGACATCTTCAGACCCCCAGAATATTACAGACAACCGTCGCACCTGTTCCGCCGACATTGTGGGTCATGCCAATCTCTGCATCGACCTGCCGTCCGGTGGCCTCACCACGGAGCTGTTCTACGATCTCAGCGACCTGTTTGATACCGGTGGCACCGACCGGGTGACCACATGACTTCAGACCGCCGGATGGGTTGACCGGAATGGAACCGTCCAGTGCTGTCTGGCCGTCTTCGGTCAGTTTTCCTGCCTCGCCCTTTGCACAGAACCCGAGGTCCTCAATCGCACAGAGTTCTGCGATGGTGAAGCAGTCATGCACCTCGACCATACCGATATCCTTCGGGGTGAGTGCCGCCTGCTGGAATGCACGTTTCCCGGCAGCGACGGTCGCGTCCAGAGTCGAGATGTCCCGGCGGTCGTGCAGGGAGATCGTGTCTGTCGCCTGTGCTGATGCAAGCACCTTCACCGGTGTATCGGTGAACTCCCGTGCCATCTCCATCGGGCAGAGAATGACTGCTGCAGCACCGTCTGTCACCGGGGAACAGTCCAGCAGACGCAGGGGGTCTGCGACAAGGGTGGAGCGCATCACAGCTTCAACGGATATCTGCTTTCTGAACTGAGCGATTGGGTTTTTCGCACCGTTGCGATGGTTTTTGACAGAGACCATTGCGAGCTGTTCACGGGTGAGCCCGTATTTGTTCATATAATCATTGGCGATCATCGCATAGAGACCGGGGAAGGTGGCACCGACGAGCCCCTCCCATTCACGGTCCGCTGCGCCTGCAAGGGCGTCGGTGGTCTCACTGCCGCCGACATCGGTCATCTTCTCGACACCGCCTGCAATGACGATGTCCTGCATGCCGGATGCGACCGTTGCGTATGCCTGCCGGAAGGCAAGACCACCGGATGCACATGCCGCCTCCACACGGGTGGCAGGGATATGGTTCTTTGTAAGACCGGCATAGTCTGCGATGAGTGCGCCGATGTGTTCCTGCAGGACAAACCGTCCGCCACTCATGTTTCCGACAAATATTTCATCGATCTGGTCACCGCTCATTCCTGCGTCTTCCAGGGCATTGGCACCTGCTTCAACGAAGAGGTTCCTAAACGATGTGTCCCACTTTTCGCCGAACTCGGTCAGGCCGATTCCGACAACTGCTACTTCTCTCATTACTGCATCACGATCTTTCCTTTGTGTTTGGCATACAGTGCATAGTCGAGGTACTTCCCGTTTGCAAGGAGTTCCTCAACGGTGGGTGCGGCAGACCGGTCGAATACATCAGACTCGATGGCATCGGTTACGGTGATGTCAAAGGCGTCACTGCCGGCACCGGACCCGTATGAGGTCACGAAGATACGGTCGCCCGGTTTTGCGACATCAAGGGTGGCGGAGATGCCGACGGGGACTGCACCGGAATAGGTGTTGCCGAGGCGGGGAACCGCAAGCCCGGGGGTGATCTGTTCTTTCGTGAACCCGAGCATCGCAGAGACCCGCTGGGGGAACTTTGCGTTTGGCTGGTGGAAGATGGCATAGTCATAGTCAGCGGGTTCTGTGCCCATCTGGTCAAGCATCAGGTGTGCTGCACCCTGGATATGCTTAAAGTATGCCGGGTCACCGGAGAACCGACCGCCATGGCGGGGGTATTCCTGTCCTTCACGTCTCCAGAAGTCCGGGGTATCGGTGGTGAACGAACAGGTGTGGTTGATCTCGGCAATGGGGTTGTCCTCTCCGATGAAGAGCGCAGCACCGCCTGCGGATGCAGTGTATTCCAATGCGTCGCCGGGTGCACCCTGTGCGGTGTCTGCACCGATAGCGCAGCCGTACTGGATCATGCCGGACTTGACAAGTCCCATACAGGTCTGGACAGCCGCCGTGCCTGCCTTGCACGCAAACTCATAGTCCGCTGCGGTCATCACAGGTGTGGCGCCGATTGCCTCACCAACGGTCGCCGCACTGGGCTTCACCGCATACGGGTGTGATTCGGAACCGACGTAAATCGCTCCGATTGCGTCACGCGGGACGTCCCGGCGGGCAAGTGCATAGCGAGCCGCCTCAACGGACATGCTGATCGTGTCTTCGTCCAGGTCAGGGACGGACTTTTCTCTGACACCGAGACCTGCGGCAATTTCAGCGCCGTTTGCGCCCCAGACCCGTGCGATGTCCTCGGTTTTGATACGGTATCTCGGGATGTACGCACCGTATGTAATAATTCCTACCATAATTCTTCCCTCAGAATATCGACAATCTCACTGACCTCCATCTCCGTGCACAACAGCGTGATCCGGTCACTCTCCGCAAGGCGGGGGACGAGGGGATGCACTTCCGCAGGGGTAATGCCCTGAAGGATCACACAGCGTGGTTTGAAGGGGGTCACACGGATTGCGATCATCGGCGATTTGCCGGTTGATACATTGGTGAAGATGAGCGCCCGTTCTGTACTCCAGCCGTAAATCCGGTTGAATTCATTGGCTGAAAGCTTCAGAATGGCATTTTCGGAGTTGACAACAGTGTATCCGTAGATCTGCTGATCCATCGATCCCGCCAGGTGACTGCAGGCAATGGCATTGCAGAACTGGGTAAGTGGGATCGGCATGTTGTAATCATGCATGTCATAGATGACGTCAGGGTCAAAATCGTTGTAGAGAATCTTGGCGAATTTGTTGATGTTTCTGCCACCATTCGCTTCATCAATACTCAGGATGCTGTCAACAATCTTTCCGACAACCGCTGTACCCGGACTCTTCCGTCTGCCACCTTCATAATCAGAGATGACCGAGGGAGAGACATGCATCTCCTCTGCCAGTACTCCCGGGGCGATGTTGAATGCCAGACGCCACTTCTTCAGGGCATCACCGGGGGATGTGGAGAGGGTGATTTCTCCTGCCATTTTTTCAGCAAGACGGGTCCGCAGTGCGGATTTCATGTATATACTCTTTGTAGCCTCATATTAAATAATTAACGAATGCCATTTCGGCATTCAACGATTGAGCTTCAGGGAGAATCCGTCACAAAGAACCGGGCCGCAGGCCATAAAACCAAAAAATCAGGGCATCATTCCATAAATACGACCGCTACTGCCGTTATAGAGATCTGCCACTCCATATGCAGATATGGTATTACCATGAATAGATATTCCGATATCCGAAGAGAATGACAGCATACTCCCTGACAAAGCGTCATCATGCATGTAATAGAATGAACAGGCACGCATGTATCGCATGCCGGACACATGACGGTATCAGAAAAGACGTAGAAACGTCAGGGAATCGGGAGATAAACTACATTTCTGCCGCCCGAACACCAGAGTATGGCGAAAGGGCAACCCATATATGGCATGCATACCAATTTTGATATTAGATGATCGCACCCGATGACCTGATCTGCCTGAAAGCGATCGCCCTTTTAGGGGGGCTTTCCAGTGCTGTGTCCGTCTCGTCCCAGAGTCTCGCACAGGAACTCTCGATAAGCCCCCAGACTGCCTCGCGGAGACTGATCTCACTTGAGAATGCCCATCTGATCGCACGGACGATGCGGGGAGACGGGCAGTATGTAACCGTCACCGGAGCGGGAGAGGAGAAACTGAGGGCTGAATATGCCGCATACCGCCGCATATTCGAGACGCACGACAGACAGTATGTGCTGGAAGGGGAACTCATCAGTGGTCTTGGCGAAGGCCGGTATTACGTCGGTATCGAGGGGTATGCGACACAGTTTTCAGACAAACTGGGCATCTCCCCGTACCCCGGGACGTTCAATGTAAAACTCAGTCCGTCGTCGATTGAGACACGCCGCAAACTCGACGCGATGGAATGGATAGAGATTGACGGGTTTACCGACCATGACCGGACATTTGGCGGAGCAAAAGCCCTGAAATGCTCCATCAACGGGCATACATGCGCAATACTCATCCCCGGGAGGACACATTACCCGGAGGATATCATCGAACTGATATCAGAAGTACGGCTGCGTGACGTACTGGATATTGGTGACGGGGCACAGGTAACGATTGAGGTGACACGATAATATGATAGAAGAAGCATTGGAAGCATTCAGGAGAGGGGAATTTGTCCTCCTCTTCGATTTTGATGACCGGGAAGGAGAGACAGACTTTGCAATCAGGTCAGACGCGGTGACACCACAGCATATTGTGCAGATGAGAAAGGACGGTGGCGGACTCATCTGCACTGCCCTGCACTCACAGGCGGCAAAGAACTTCGGTCTGCCGTTTGCAAGCGAGATCCTCCAGCCGACGAATCTGGCGGAGAAGGAAGGGGACATCCCCTATGACCGGAGCAACCACTCGTCCTTCTCCCTCTGGGTGAACCACCGTGACACCTTCACCGGCATCACCGACAATGACCGGGCACTGACGGTCACCCGTCTTGCAGACCAGGTACAAAAGACCCTCAACGGCGGCGGGGACGACTTTGCAGCGGAATTTCGGACGCCGGGACACATGGCACTCCTCCGGGCGGCAGACGACCTCCTGGACCAGCGCAGAGGACAGACCGAACTCTCGATTGTGCTTGCAGAGATGGCAGGGGTCACGCCTGCGGTCACCATCTGTGAGATGCTTGACGAGACAACCGGGAAGGCACTGACAAAAGAGAACGCACGCAGGTATGCAAAAGAGCACGGGATTATCTTCCTTGAGGGCAGCGACGTACAGGACGCATGGAATGCCCGCCGGTCTGCGTGAACAGGAATCTAAATATCTTTTTTGTGCGGTTCTTTTTTAATACTCATTCAGGGAACCATCCATTACACGGATACGGCCCCGGTACTGTTTCGGACTCTCCTGGGGATATTGCCCGGATTCCCTTTCTGACATCACCTTCATGTGACCGGTTCTTCCCATCCAATCCACAGACACGTTCTCTATCGTCTCAGATATCACACCAGTCTTCCATCAATCCCTGTGCACAGGGTACTCTGTCGAACAGGAGAACAGCTCACGGAAAAAGCAGAACAACGCAGTAGCAACCACACACCAAACACGCCAAACACCGTCTGTGCGGAAGAATCGCTGCACAAAGAAAGAGCCGTCCGATGAAGCCCTGAACGGGAGGTGCGGATATGCAGTCCGCAGTGACAAGAGAAGGCAGCCCCACCACAAAACCCTGTGCCCGCAGTGAAATGTCCGGAACTGCCAATGAACAGTTGGCAACAAAGAATATAAACACCGCGGATTATGCCGGCACGTCTGTTCACACGCGGCCCCTGACGACTGAACCCTGTTTCGAGGATGACGTTGGCGGAATGGCGGAAGTTTGCTGCAAATGCCGCCAACGTCGGGTTTGACTGAAGGCGTGAACCATTGATATACCTCCGGCATCATTCCCCTGCAGAACAGAGCTGAGGGCCACCCCCGAGATGCCGGGGGCGGTGCCGCGATGGTAGATGGTGTCAGGTGTATCAATAGTATGCAAAGACATCAGCGTCGCAGACGGATGTCTGGTCGTTCATGAGACTGTTCTGCGACATAGTGAGGGATTGAAGTGGAGAGTAATATAGGTTAGCCGGGCGGGGTGAAAATGATCGGGAAGACGTGTTGGAATAAGCTTCTAACAGGGATCTGACAGGATAACTTTTCTGGTATTATGATATGAAATCCCGCTCACCCCTCGGACTTTGCTGCGGTCATCGGCGGGACCAGAGTCCAACAACACATGAGTTGGACGCCACCTACCGTACACTGAAGTGCCACGACTTAATACATTGATATCCCCACCCCGTTTTTATTGCAAATACGCCCAAATCAGCCGTATTTCCACCTGGTTTTGCCACCCATCCACACCACCCAAATTCACACCGATTACACGCATTATTTAGAAAACAAACGGATATACAAGGACTATATCAGCCCGTAATTTCCCGGAATTCCTAAGAGGACATATAGGATATCTCCAAGTGAGAACGGGCCACTCCGGCCGTCTGTGAGGATGCCATTTTTCAGGGCCTTTTGGAGGATATGGGCGAGATTTCTGCACTGCACACCCCCCTTTTTTCCGGGGGAAACCAGCACCTTTGATACCAACCCCCGCCAAACACTCTGGTATCGTGGACAGTGACATCGACACCACAGAAACATGGCGCATCGAAGTGTTCCGGAAACCGGTGCGCAGTGCCCGGATGCGGGTAATACCCGACGGGACGATTGAGGTCACCGCACCGGACGGGTTTGACGTCCAGGCATTTATTGATAAGAAGAAAGGCTGGATCGCCGCACACCGGGCAGAGTATGAGCAGATGGCACTCCCTACCTGCACCGCACCGGACCAGATACTCCTCTTAGACTCCGCATACACCGTCCGCGAAGAAGATGAATGCAAAACCGACCACCGGAACAAAACGGTCACAGCGCCTGATGCCTGGACCCTCCGGTGGCACCTGACAAATGAATTCCAGGACATCGTGTACGAGGAACTCTGTGACATTGTAGATGAGATAGGTATAGCACCCAACCGGTGGACCATCCGGATGCAGAAGACACGCTGGGGGAGTTGTTCATCTGCAGTAAACCTCAATTTAAACCTGAAACTATATGCCCTGCCGCCGCATTTAAGAAAATATGTGCTGGTACATGAGGTTGCACACCTGAAGGTCCTGAACCATTCACCGGCATTCTGGTCTCTCGTTGCCGCTCATTACCCCGGATATAAACAGGCAGAGGCAGACCTAAAGCGCTACTGGGTAACAATCGAGCGCAACCGCTGGTGGAAGGCCATGCAGCAATCATAGGGAGGTGTGAGATGAAGCGGGCATTAGAGTGCTGCATAGAGATGCGCAGGGACCCAACCATTCACAACTGGCATATCTTTTATGTGATCTTCCCCTTCGCAGTCCTGATACTCTATCCCTGCATTCTCTATTTTGTCCTCCCGTCAACACTCTTCTGGACATTTTTTGCCCTCGCCCTCGCCTACTTCATCCCTCCCGCCGGGAAAGAGACCGTCATCCCCCTAATGGTGGTGGGCGGTCTGCCGTGGTGGCTCGCGGCATTCTCGATCATGCTCTTTGACCTGATGGGGGCACTCTTCATCATCTGGAACTTTCCCCTTGCACTCAGAATACCGTGGTTTGGCACATGGGCGGAACGGTTTATGGCAACCGGGCGTGAGCAGTTTGACCGTTACCCGGTGATCGAACACATCTCATCCGTTGGTCTTGCGTTCTTTGTGATGATCCCCTTTGAAGGGTCCGGGGGAGTCGCCGCGTCCCTCATCGGGCGGATGCTCGGCATGGACTACCTCAAAGTCCTCGTCAGTGTCGGCGTGGGGTCACTCATATCGGCATCAGCGATCGCCCTCTCCGCTGACTTCATCATGTCCCTTGTTGAGTCCGGCATCATCTCCGGCATTGCCGGTGTGGGGATCGTGATTGTCGCAATTGTCGCGGTATATATCTGGGGAAAACGGAGACGGAGAAACGGAAAGGCAGTCGCAGAAAAAGAATATGCTGAAAAATAGAACGGGAATTCACCCGTCACTCATATTTCCCGCGGGGATGCTCCCACCCGGTATACCCACAGTAGATACAGCAGTCCCCGCCGCATTTCGGACAGAGTTTTGCCGGTTTCCTCACTTCGACCTTCCCGGTCTTATTGCAATAAACGCAACCGAGGCCATCACAAGCGTGACAGGTCACGGTTTCGTATTCGATCTCTTCAGAGGAATCTGATGTGTCTTTCTTTTCGGAATCAGCCATATACTAATCTCCCCCTCAGTCCGTATTATCTGTTTCTCCTGACCATCCCGGACAGCGAGTCTCAAGAATACGGCGCATTATCTGACGCGAACCGGTAAACCCGGGGCCTTCATAGGCCCCGATGCGGACCACATCCGCATCAATACCCCGGGTATTGAGGCCCTCTCTGAGGGAGTCCTCTGAAAAGTGCTGATTGAATCCGAGCGTGATCACCGCCGGGTCGATCTCCTCAATCGGGCGGAACATATCCTCCGTATCCCCAAGACGTGCCTCGTCCACGACCGCGAGGGACTGGATCATACAGAGCCGCTGATCTTCCGGCACCACCGGTGCCGGTTTGTGCACCACATTCACATCCCGTGCGACAATGACATGGAGTTCATCGCCCAGTTCCCGAGACTTCTCAAGATAATAGATATGCCCCGGGTGTAGCAGGTCAAACGTCCCTGTCGCAACCACCCGCTTCACTCGATCACCTCAAGCGCAACCGGTGTCCCGTCACGGCGAAACGCCCGCCAGTCATCAGCCCCGTACGGCGGGCCGAAGATCAGGTGATACGAACCCATTCTCCCAAAGAACCGGAGATCGGCATCAGACGGCCGCAGAACACCATTCGGGTGGGAATGGGCACTCCCTGCAGTATGGACATCGAGAGGCAGCATCTCCGGGGAGAACCCCGCACTCCGGTCGGTCACCACCGTCCCCGGTGCGAGGTCAAACTCCTCGATGATACCGTCCGTCTCCCGCAGGACGGCCACAAATTCCCGCGGGTGCTGGCTCTGTCCCACTGCCCGGAGGGTATCCAGACACTCTCTTCTGATGCCGCGAATCTCCATTGATGTCTTATATGTAGGTACAGCCCTCAGATAATGGTATCACAATACCCGCCAACAGGACAAAATGGTTGACAGATATCTTGATTATGAAAGAGGAATCAGTCAATACCAGAGGCAAAGATAAAATGACATTTCAGACACTCCTCGTCGCATATGACGGGTCGGAATTTGGCCGCGAAGCACTCCGGACAGCAATCGACAATGCACCCCTCTGGGAGGCGGCGGTGCATGTCATCTATGTGGTGAACCCCCGCTACTATGCATCCACCATCGTTGACCCGCAGATAGGAGTCGTTGAACCCCGGTCCGAGCACTGGCTCCAGATGCTGGAACGTGAGGCAGAAGAGATGCTTGCCGAAGCAACAGATATCGCCACCCCTGCAGGAATTGAGATCATCCCCCATATGGTCATCGGTGACCCCCGTGACGAGATCATCGAGACCGCAAAAGAGATCAAAGCTGACCTCATCATCCTCGGTTCCGCCGGAAAGGGCATGACAAAGAGGTTCCTCTTAGGCAGTGTGAGCACCTCGGTCGTCACACAGAGCCCCATCGCAACACTCGTGGTCCACGTCCCGGCAAAGGAATAATCTCCCACAGACGGGATCAAAAATCCCCATCCCATTTTCCCTCAAAGACAGTCCCGTTGTCCACGGCAGTGATTCACCGTCCCGATACCGGTTTTCATGGTGCAACCGTGATCAAAGACCAAAACATCCGTCACGGCGACATGTCACCGTTTAAATTCTGTCAGATTGATATTTTATGAGAATAACGTTTTTTCCGGCATATATCATAATAAAGATAGAAGGAAGAGCGTCTCATAAGAGGAGAGAGGAATGGCATATACAACACTACTCGTCGCATACGACGGATCGGAATTTGGTCGTGAAGCACTCCGGGCAGCAATCGACAATGCACCCCTCTGGGAGGCAACGGTGCATGTCATCCATGTGGTCAAATCCCGCACGTATTCATCCACCATCGTTGACCCGCAGATAGGAGTCGTTGAACCCCGGTCTGAAAAATTGCTCCAGATGCTCGAGCGTGAGGCAGAAGAGATGCTTGCCGAAGCACAGGAAATTGCCAACGGTGCAGGGAGAGAGATCATCACCCACATGCTCATCGGTGACCCGCGTGACGGAATCATCGAGACCGCAAAAGAGATCGGCGCAGACCTCATCATCCTAGGGTCTGCAGGAAAAGGAAGAACAAAAAGGCTCCTGTTAGGCAGCGTGAGCAACTCGGTTGTCACAGAAAGCCCCATCGCAACGCTGGTTGTCCACGCCCCGTCAGAAAAATAATCTCCCGGCGATGGGGATCAGAAATCCCCGTCCTGCTCGAAACTCCGATTGAACCGGATGGCAAGCTCTGCCTTATAGAGCTCCTTTCCGAGATACGCTGCATGGTCGAGGAGGGAGACACGGTCATCTGCAAGGATGGCATGGAAGACCTCGCCCCATTTTTTTCCCCGGAAGGCAGTCCCGTTGTGCTCAGCAATAATCCACCCGTCCTCGATACCGATTCGCAGGTTGCCGCGTGGGTCAAAGACCAGGTCATCGGGCGCAGGCGGCACATCGCAGGTGACCTTCCGGGGGATTGCCGGTTCGTGCCGGCGCCGTTTCTCCTTGATGGCAAAGAGCGAGAGCCCGAGGTCCTTTGGATACGGGCGATCTCCCATCAGTGCCATCATCTCTGCCGCACGCCGCATCTCCCGCACACTTCCCCGGGTCTTGTCCGAATGCTCACTCGTGAAGAGCACCGCCGCATGGCACTCATGCGCCATTGCCGCGAGAAGGGCGTTCACCCCGACGGAGTCGGCATCAATGAGTTCGGTGACATTGCCCGCCCCGAAAAAGAGCGGATAGGAGGTGTCCGCAAACCCCCACAGCGAGGAGACGAGACCACTCCCTGCGGGCTGCAACAGCGGGTCTGCGATGATGCGGGTGACTCCCGCCTCCTGTGCCGCCCGGATGTTCGCAGTAAGGGAGGCATCCCCGGGCACCACCACTGCCGCCACCCCCGCCTCTGCCACCTTCGTGCCCACCTGTGGGATATTTTCCTCCTGTAGCGAGAGGATCAGGTCCGCATACGGGAGTGCTGCCCTGATGAGCGCCGGGTCCTGCGTATCGGCGGCAAGCGGGACACCGATACCCTCCAGTGCGCAAAAGACCCTCGTTACATCCTCCGGCACCGCATCAAACCCGAAACCCAGGTCGATGATATCCGCCCCGTCCAGTGCATACTGCTCTGCCGCGGCACGGATATCAGGGTGTCGGTGTGCGTCCATGATCTCTGCAAGCACCTTCATCCGCGACGTCCCGCCGATAGGGCAGTCCCGCAGGGTAAAGGCGCAGGACGCCCTCTCCTCCATCTCAGTCAGGCGTGCCCGCGCCTCCTCTTCGCGGATATGCATGAGAAACTCATCGGCAGGCACCGTGCGGGAGAACTCCATCTCCCCCAGGAGGCGCAGCATCATACCGATGTCTGCGGCATGCCGGGGGCCACGGTATACCGGGATGCCCAGTTCCTCCTCAGCAGAGGCAAAGGACGCCGTGCACATACCGGATGTGATGATGGCGTCATACCTGCCGTTTTGTGCGATTCGACAGAGCTCGTCAGGTGATAAAAACGAAGCAATCTTTCCGGTCACGACAATGTCCACATCGAACCCGGCTACAGCCTTTCGCACGGTCTTCTCCGCAATTGTCCCCGTCGGGAGTAGTACCCGCATACGTTTCACGATTCACTTTAATTATCCATGAATGAAAAAAGGTACTGATCTGATGCTGAAGTGTGACCTGCATATACATACCAGGTACTCCCGTGACGGTGAGAGCAGCGTGGAGGCATGCCTGAAACGGGCGGAGGAACGTGGCCTTGACGCCATTGCGATCACCGACCATGACACCACCGAAGGTGCCGTGTATGCCCTGAAATGCGATTCCCCTGTCCTTGTCATCCCGGGAATTGAAATATCCACCGCAGACGGCCACCTCATCGCCCTCGGGATCACAGAGAAAATCCCTGAGGACCTGCCCTTTGAAGAGAGCGTGGCCCGTGCCCATGCGGCGGGGGCACTCTGCATCATCCCGCACCCCTATCATAAATGGCGCCACGGTGCCGCCCTGAAAGTAAAGGACGCCATCTCGATGGTGGACGCTGTCGAATCGTTCAACAGTCGCTACATTACGGGTGCTGCAAACCGGAAGGCCGCACGTCGTGCGGCACAATTCCATAAACCCTGCGTCGCAGGAAGTGACGCCCACAACGCACGCTACGTCGGATACGGAATCACCGCGGTCGACGCCCCGCCGGAGGTGCCCGCCATCCTTGCCGCCATTCGTGACGGAAAATGCAGCATCCACGGACGGATGACACCCCTGCGCACCTACACCCGGCAGTCGATGCGGGGCGCAAAACGCAGGATTTCCCGGCGGATCCACCGATGAGACTTGCCTTTCAGCTCGCATACATCGGGACGTACTTCCACGGTTCCCAGATGCAGCCCGGCATCCGCACCGTGGAAGGGACGTTCATCGGGGACTGCCGCGACCTTGGCCTTTTTGACGACTGGCGCACCGCAGGGTTTGCCTTCTCCGGCAGGACCGACCGGGGTGTCCATGCACGCCGGCAGGTCTGTGCCTTTTCGACCGACCTTCCGGACCGTGCCATCGGACGCCTGAACCGTATTTTGCCGGAGGACTGCTGGTGTATCGGCTGGGCGGAAACTGATGAGGGGTTCCACCCGCGGTATCACGCAACAACACGCACGTACCGGTATTATCTCTATAATGACGGTACCGTGGACCTTGCCCGCATGCAGGAGGCAGCAGCCCTTCTCTTAGGCACCCATGATTTCACTCATTTCTCCCGCCTCAAGGGGAAGAACCCGGTAAAGACCATTCTCACGTCATATTTCCATCGGGAAGACGGGTTTTTCGTCTATGAAATAACAGCAGCCGGATTTCTCTGGAATATGGTGCGCTGTATCATGACCGCACTCATCGCCATCGGCAGGGATGAGATGGACACCAACAGACTGACGCGACTCCTTGACGCCGAGCCCGGCATGCGCCACCTCCTCCCTGCCCCGCCAGAAGGGCTTATCCTCTGGGATATTGACTGCGGCATCACCTTCACCCCAATGGAGGGGAGCAGGAGACGCAACGACGCCGTACGGGAACGCAGGCAGTATTTTGAAACAATGAAAAAAGTGGATATGCTTCTGGATTAGACCGGACGCACGGTTGCCTGGGACGGCACAAAGAGGTCCCGCATCCATGTGGCCATGGGCGGCTCAGACGTGCGTGCGGTGACCAGGAAGTCCAGACGGTTCTCCACCAGACCGCGATAGGTGATCGACATGCGGTAATCACTCTCCCGGATGGGGGTGCCGTACATCTTCACCGTCATATGGGCAGGCGTGTACTCCACAGGAGTCCCGATCGAGAGGATCTGGCGTTCATTCCCTATTTTCAGCGTCACATCATTTCCGGAACTGACCGCGAGCACCGCGACATTGCCGAAGAATACTTCAGAACTGTCCGGTAAGAGCACATCATAGGTGGCCACATAGGGATAGCTGTCCCCCCATGCATTCTGGTTTCCGATCACTTCAAACGTGAGATACCCGGCAGCGATCACCACGCCGATGATGACGATGAAGACCAGGAGAATCTTTACGAATCCAAACGGCTTTTTGTGCTCCTTTTTATAGGCAGCAACTGCCTCCGCCTTCATCTTCTCTTCTTTCTCGACTCTCAGGCGTTCTTCCTCGATGATCCTCTGCTTCTCCTCTTCCGAGATCACCGGGGGTTCGGGAGGAGCGGGAGGTGTCTCCTTCGGCATCTCTGGTTCTGGAGGCGCCTCTCCGGGAGTGGTTTCGTCCTTGCGCACATCTTCTCCGGATGCTTCATTATCCTTCATTTCATCATCCATTTTCGTATATCGCCTCAATTATTGGTATATGAAACACTGCACCCACACAGTATTTATTCATTACTGAAAATGGATGGAGGAATGTGCCAGGAGGTTACTGACCGGCACTGCTGACCGGTGTCACATCCACCCCGTCCGGCATGATGACACCCACTGCCCATTCCGGTATGGGACGACTTGTCGCGACAGAGACCGCAAATTCATTCTGACGGGTCGCCGGGACATATCCCCTGAATGTGGCAAGGACCTGATAATCTGTTTCAAAGAGGGAAATCCCGAATATCCGGATGGCCATTCGCCGGGGTGACGAGAGGGTGACCGTCTCCCCGACACGGACTTCAGTCCCAAGACCACCACTGATGCTGACGATCACCTTGTCACCGGCCCCCGAGACGGTCACCGGGACACCGGCGAAATCTACAGACTCCGCCTGGGGAATACGCACCGTGTAGTAACTCTGATAGGGAAACGAATCCGTATCCGCCACAAGATTGGGCTGTACGGAAAAGGAAAGAAACGCTGCGACAACGATGATGACAAGAATCCCGGCACCAATGCCTGCATTCCGTTTCCACCGCCGTGACGATTCACGCCTGCTTTCAGCCTCTATTTCCCGTTCAATCTCCTTCCTCTGCCGGATACGCTCCTGACGTATCGCGTCCTGCTCTTCTTCCCAGTTTGCCGCATGTGCAAGCTGTTCCCGTATTTTTCGGTCCGCGCCCTCATCTTCCAATCGTCTGCGGATTGCATCGGTATCAGGCAGATCGTCACCATCATCGCTACCATCATCATCATCAGGGGCGGTGGGACCGGTTTGCGGTGAGATGATTGCAGCATCCGTATCATTCACCGCGGGAGGAGGGGTGGTATGACCCTCCATGATAGTTCGTCGCAACTGGTCCCGCACAACCCGGGCATTACCATCCTGCAGGATGTCAGGCGCCGGGGTATTTGACACCTGGTTTTCGTCAGAATCCGCACACATTTTCTCAAAACACCTTATAAATATCGGGGAATCACCAATATTTAATATTGAGTTTTCCGGAATGATATGGGCACAGACCTGCATATTTATGTAATTTTATAATTAATTTATCTGACAGACGATTCGGGGACCGAACAAAATGAGTAATATTCTTGTATGTGATGATTCTCTCTTTCAAAGGCGCATTCTGACTGCAATCGTCAGAAAGAACGGACACAATGCACTCGAAGCAGAAAACGGACACAAATGCCTTGAAATTGCCAAAAGAGAACACCCCGACCTCATTCTCCTCGACCTCCTGATGCCGGAATATGATGGATTTGCGGTCCTTAAAGATGCCAGAGAGACGGTACCTGACATCCCCATCGTTGTCATTACCGCAGATATTCAGGACCTGACCCGTGACGAGTGCCTGGAACTGGGGGCGCGAGCATTTCTGAACAAACCTGTTGATCACGACAAAGCCGAAGCAGTCATTCAGGAAATTCTCAGTGCCCGGGGCTGATACACAATGGCAGACATCCCTGAATCCTCCATGGACACCCTCAGAGAACTCATCAATATCGGTATCGGCAGAGCGGCAGGCACCCTCAATGAACTGACGCGGGCACGGGTGATCCTCGAAGTTCCGGTAGTGGAACTGATATCTATGGAAGACCTCAGGAATCACGCAGCATCGTTCAACGGACGGGACACATCTGCAGTGAAGATCGATTTTAACGGATACATCGCCGGGTCAACAGCGATGGTCTTCAATACCCCGGGCGCTGCTGCCCTCGTCTATGCCATCACCGGAGAGGAATTCGAGAAACCGGAACTGGATGTGATGATGGCAGAGACACTCAAGGAAGTGGGGAATATCTGCATCAACGGCGTGATGGGCTCCATCGGGAACATCCTCCACGAACGCATCACCTACACGCCGCCACGATATGAAGAGAGCACCGTTGAACACCTCTTCAAAACGAACACCATAGACAGTCAGATGCTGATCGTTCTCGTGAATACACGGTTTTTGGTCAGTGAAATCGATGTCGACGGCTACATCATGATGCTCTTTGAATTTGCGTCCCTGAAGAATGTCTTCACAAAAATCGCGCAGCTGGGAGAGGACGAGCCATGCTGAAGGGCTCCGGTGATATTGTCTGTACAATACTGGAATATCTTCCGGTAGGGATCTGCATTATCGACAGTGACTATGTCGTCCAGATATGGAATTCCTGCATGGAACAATGGACAGGAGTGGGAAGGGATACACTCATTGGGACCGATCTCAGGGAGCATTTCCCCCAGGTAAAGAAAGAGACGTTCCAGAACCGGATAGAGGGTGTATTTACCGGCGGCACACCAGTGGTCTTCTCATCCAAAATCCATACCTGCATCTTTGACGCACCCCTGCCCGGCGGGAGAGTGCGCAGACAGCAGACGACCGTCCTGCCGGTGGAATACCCGACGGGGTGGTACGCGATGGTTGTCTGTGAGGATGTCACCAGCCTGACGGATGAAATCCAGGCATACCGCAGGATGAAGGATACTGCCCTCCAGGAACTGGAGAGACGGGAACGTGCGGAGTACAACCTGCGCGTGGCAAATGAGGATATGCTTGCCTACATATCAGAAGCAACCGTCCGGCTGAAGACACCGATGTCCCTCGTTGAAGAGAATCTGCAGGAAATTCTTCATGAAATCGAAGAGGGCACCAGTACTCCTGAAGAGTTGACGACCGCCCTGAAAATGCAGATACAGATGGCAGCAACCATTGCCCTGAACCTCCAGGAACTCAATCACGCAATCATCGCCGGGAAAAAAGAGATTCCTGCGGCGTACAGGAACATGATTCAGCAATGAACCGGATTACGACAGATAAACTGAACGAAGGGGACTCATTTCTGGTCCTGTCATCTGCCCCTATGCTGAAGGAGAATAACATCCGTCTCGTCAAAGAGATTCAGCGCCTGCACTACCAGATCATTATGATCACCTTCAATCAGCCGTCGCCCATCCTGAAACGTACCTATCTGAAAAACGACGTTGACCTGGAGCCGATCATCTTCATCGACGCGGTCTCAAAATATGCCCTTGGCACACTGCCGGATGATATCGACCGTGCCGTCTTCATCAATAATCCCCGCAACCTCACAAACCTCAGTGTCGCAATCAGTGAAATGCTCAAAGAATTTAAAGACACCAATACCTGTGTGATTCTGGACAGTATCAGTACGATGCTGATATACCTGTCATCAGATGACATCTCAAAGTTTGTTCATTTCATGACCAGTAAAATGGCCATTCTTGGCATGCCCGGGTTCTTTGTCGCTGTAGAAAACGGGCTCAACCCGGTGTTAATGTCTCATCTCTCTACGTTTACGGATGAGGTGATTGATTTTACCTCCCCTGCGGATCCTGCGGATGACTAAAGACGCGGGAAGCAGACCCCCAAAACCTCCCGGGACCGGCCGGCCTCTCAGGATCAAACCAATACTTCATTATTATTCATGAGAAATATCAGTAAAGAGACTGGATACCATGGCCATACCTGATGAAGAGTTTTTACTCAAAACCACATCTGCGTGTGCAGGGTGCCCGACCTCCCTCATTCTGCGCTATGTAACAAAAGCAGCAGGGGCGGATACGGTGCTTGTCATCCCGGCGTGCTGTACCAGCGTGATACAGGGAGTCTACCCTACCACCGCAATGAATATACCCGTCTACAATGTCGCATTTGCTTCCGCTGCCGCAGTGGCATCCGGAATGAGTGAGGCATTCCGTGCAGAAGGACGGAAGACAAACGTGATCTGCTACGCCGGTGACGGCGGAACGATTGATATCGGCATTCAGGCACTCTCCGGCGCACTGGAACGCGGGACGGATTTCCTCTATATCTGCTACGATAATGAGGCATACTCCAATACCGGTATGCAGCGGTCCGGTGCCACCCCACTGGGTGCGATGACGACGACCACACCCGGAGGCAAGAAAGACCTCAAGAAGGACCTGGACGCAATCGTTGCGGCGCACAATCCGGTGTACCAGGCAACTGCCTGTGCTGCCTACCCGCAGGACCTCTATAACAAGGTCAAAAAGGCACTGTCCATTCCGGGGCCCAAGTTCATGCACATCCTTGCACCATGCCCGCCCGGATGGCGTTTCCCCTCTGAGAAGACCATCGCAATGGGCAAACTTGCGGTAAAGGCCGGACTCTGGGTGCTCTATGAACGCGAGAACGGAAAGCTCACGATCACCGGCGCCTCAAAGGCCGCGATGAAGAAGCGGATCCCGGTCGAGGACTATCTCTCGGTGCAGGGCCGGTTTAAAAAGATCACTCCTGAAGAAACAGCAGAGGTGCAGAAGTCTGTTGAAGAGACAATTGCCCGTCTCCAGCGGGAGGTGGATGGCATATGCTGACATTCGGAACCGGTAACAAAGCGGTGGCAACGGCGGTCAGGGATGCAAAACCAGTCGTGGTTGCAGCCTACCCCATTACCCCCCAGACAGAGATCGTAGAAGAGATCGCAAACTTTGTGAACGACGGGTCACTCGACGCACGCTATATCCCGGTGGAGTCCGAGCACTCCTCCATGGCGGCGTGTATCGGTGCTGCGGCAACCGGTGTGCGGACCTTCACTGCGACGAGTTCCCACGGTCTCGTCTACATGTGCGAGATGCTGCATATGTCGGCAGGAGCACGTCTCCCGATTGTTATGGCAAACGCAAACCGTTCCATCGGACCGGGCTGGAACATCGGCGCCGAGCACACAGACTCGTTATCCATGCGGGATACGGGATGGCTGCAGGTCTATGTCTCCAGCGTACAGGAGGCCTATGACGCCACCCTGATGGCATTCCGGATTGCAGAACACACCGACGTCCTGCTCCCTGTCATGATCAACCTGGACGGGTTTGTCCTGACGCACATCACCCAGACCTTTGAGACGGTTGAACCCGGTGACTTCATCCCGCCTGTTGCGACACCACACGCAATCGACATCGAGAACCCCGGCGGATACGGCACCCTGACACCCGGCGATACGCACTTCACCTTCCGCCGAGATATCGAGCGGGGCATGCAGGCATCCATTCCGGTAATTGTTGAGACTGAGGCCGAGTTTGCCCGCCGCTTCGGGCGTGAGTATCACCTGTATGATGAGTACCGCACCGACGATGCAGATGTGATCATCATCGCAATGGGCACACTCGGAAAGGAGATGGAGGTCGCAGTTGACATCCTCCGTGAAGAGGGAGTCCGTGCAGGTGCAGTGCGCATGCGCTGGTTCCGTCCGTTCATCACACCTGACCTTGACGGAAAGGATGTCGTCGTCATTGACCGTGACTACTCGTTTGGGTTTGGCGGTATCGTTGCAAACGAACTGCAGGCCAAATGCGGGTGTGAACCGTTCAGTGTCATCGCAGGGCTTGGAGGACAGGAAGTGACGTATGACGATATCGCCGAGTTTGTACGGATACGGAAACCGGGAACAGAATATTGGTTCGGGGTGAATGACTGATGTATGAGATACGCCTGCACTCACGCGGGGGACAGGGCGGTGTTACTGCCGCAAAACTGATTGCCTACGCCGCATTCCTGGACGGGAAGTATGCCACCGCAACACCGCTCTATGGTGCCGAGCGCCGTGGCGCACCGGTGGTCTCCTTTATCCGCATCGACGATGAACCCGTCCGTGTCTACTCCCAGATCAGAAACCCGGACTTAGTCATCGTGCTTGATGAGTCCATTATGGAACTCGTGGACGTCCTGAAAGGGATCCACCCCGACGGAGAGGTCCTCATCAACAGTCAGAAAGGAACAACCGTTGAAGGGCACCGGACCTACCCTGTTGACCTGACCGGGATCTCCCTCTCACTGGACCTGGTGCTTGCCGGAAACCCGATCCTCAACACCCCGCTTATCGGTGCCATCGCAAAACTGGGGATCATATCACAGGAATCCGCAAAACAGGTCATTGCAGAGACGTTCAGGGATGAACGGAATGTGGACGCGGCACTGCGTGCCTATGAGGAGCTGAAGATATGAGTGCAAAACTGGCAATCTCCCGACCCCACGAAGGGGCGGCGGGAAAGAGCGGGTCCTGGCGGACCTTCCGGCCTGTTGTGGACCGGGAATTGTGCAATGAATGCGGCCTCTGCCGGATGTACTGTCCGGACGGCGCAATCAGTGTCGACCTCATAATCGACCTGGATTACTGCAAGGGCTGTGGCATCTGCGCAGAAGAGTGCCCGAAAAAAGCCATCACCATGGTCCGGGAAGAGGACTAAACACCCATTTTTTTATTCGATCCCATTCGTTTTTCGCTATTTCTCATCGTTTACCTCAATTTCGTATTACTTTCTATTCTCTCGCATTATATCGCATCATGTCCCTTTGTTTCACTCATGCATCCGGGCACCACCGGTGAACAGGTGAACCCTGCCAGTCCGCTCTCCCGTCATACCCTACATAGGCCACATATGCCCGTGCCACCGGGCTGAGGGCACACACCTATAAATAGAAAGTGCGGTATTACGTGCACTGATCACACATGCAATTCGTCTGTTCCCATTTCCTCGTACTCGTCATCCTTGTATGCCTCTGCTGCACCGCTCCTGTCATGGGAGCGAATAACCCAGAGGAAGTCTATTTCTATGACATCTATGCTGCCAATGTGAACGGGGCGGCCGTCTATTTTGATGGTGAATACATGGGTAACATCTCAAATGGAGGACTGACGGTACGTGTCATATCCGAGAAGACCAGACCGTATTATCGCGTCAAACTAGCAAAGGACGGGTACCGTGATGCGCTAGCACTCCTGCCGGAACCGGCAGGCAACCTTCAGCATGTCTCCATCTTTCTTACAATGACACCCTCTTCCTCACGGACGGGAACAATCTCCCTCTCCTCTTCTCCGTCAGGTGCACACTATCTGCTGGATGAGGAAACCGAGGGAGGGACACCCGATACCCTGTCCGATATCCCAGCAGGGACACATACCGTCACCATCACACGGGAGGGGTATAAAACGTGGACAGACGTCATCACGGTCGAGGCAGGCAATACGACCGAGGTATTTGCACCCCTCGCAAAGGAGCGTGCCTTCGGTACCCTGTCCCTGAATTCAGACCCCACGGGTGCAGAGATCTATATCGACCGGTGGCAGTACGGGACCACACCCATGACCATCGGCGGAATTGCAGCGGGCACACATACCGTTGAGCTGAAAAAAGACGGATTCACGGACGTCACAACCTCAGTCACCGTCACCGAAAACACCGTCACACCGGTTACATACACGATGAAACCATCAGACGGGTTGGCAGGAACATCAGGAACAGCGACGCTTATTCTTTCCTCGTCACCTGCCGGCGCAATGACTTCCATCGATGAAGTGCCCCGGGGTATGACCCCGGTCACCGTGACAGGTCTGAGCGCGGGTGTGCACCAGGTGAAACTGACAGATACCGGACACGAGGACTACCTGGACTCAGTCAGTCTCTCAGACGGGGAGACACGAACACTGGATATCACGATGGAACCCCTGCCTGCCTCAGAATACGCACCGCTATCCATGATCTCGCTCATCGTTTCCCTCGCTGCCGCCGCACTACCTGCCGTATGCTCCTCACGGAAAAAAAGCAGGTGATGACGTTATTTCGTCTCTGAAGGGTCGTCGCGTTCAGGGATATACTCCATATCAAACCGGTAGAAATGGGTATACTCGCAGTTGTCACAGTGCGTGGAAAAGTTCCTGCACCCGATGATCAACCGGTGAGGACCGGTGACATGACAGTTTTTACAGGCAGCATCCGTCTTCAGGTCCCAGACATCATAACACTCAATCGGAGTGAATTCACCGGATTCTGCCGGATCTACAAACCGTGGCACGAATATCCGTGTTGCACCACAGTTTGAGCAGACCACCTCTGCACGCGGACAGGAGGCCCTGATCTCCTGATCGACCAGTTTCCCGCAGTTGTAGCAGGTTGTTTTGTGCCGCATATCGATGAAATCCTCTGTCATAAGGGAAAATGTACAGGCACCATATAATAGCTTATTGGTACAGACAATGCCCCTACCCGGAATGCACCAGAATGGATCTTTTGGCTACAGCGTCCATGCTGAAGAGCCGGGAGAGTGATCGGTTAAAAAATGAAAATATTAGATTTGTATGGGTGGTGATTACATCATGCCGGGCGGCATTCCGCCCATGCCACCCATTCCGCCCATGGCAGCCATCTCTTCAGGTGAAGGGCCGGCGCCGGCACCGGAGGATGCGATGACATCGTCGATACGGAGGATCATCACAGCAGCCTCTGCTGCGGATGCAATTGCCTGGGTCTTTACACGCATTGGCTCGATGACACCTGCAACCAGCATGTCAGTGGGCTTTGCCTCAAAGACATCAAGACCTGCGGTCTTCTGGCCTGCTTCGTGTTCTGACCGGAGCTCAACGAGCATGTCGATGGGGTCAAGACCTGCGTTCTCTGCAAGTGTGCGGGGAATGATCTCGAGTGCTGCTGCGAATGCCTCGATTGCGAGCTGTGCACGACCGCCAACGGTTGCTGCGTACTCACGGAGACGCAGGGACAGTTCAACTTCCGGTGCACCGCCGCCGGCGACGAACTTCTTGTCTTCCACTGCAACGGAGACCACACGGAGTGCGTCTTCGAGTGCACGGTCAAGTTCATCGACAACGTGTTCTGTGCCGCCGCGGACGATGAGGGTCACTGCCTTCGGGTTGACACACTTGGTCACGAAGATCATCTCTTCGCCGGAGACCTTCTTCTCTTCGACACTGCCTGCGTTACCGAGCTCAGATGCCTCGATTGCGTCAATGGACGAGACAACGGATGCGCCGGTGGCACGGGAGAGCTTGGTCATGTCGGACTTCTTGACACGGCGGATTGCAAGGACACCTGCCTTTGCAAGGTAGTGCTGTGCGATGTCATCGATACCCTTCTGGCAGACGAGGACATTTGCACCGGATGCGATGACCTTGTCGACGATTGCCTTGATCATCTTCTCTTCTTCGTCAAGGAACATCTGGAGCTGGTCTGGGCTCGTGATGGAGATCTCAGCGTCAACTTCGGTCTTCTTGTACTCGACCGGAGCGTTGAGGAGCAGGATCTTTGCGTTCTCAATCGCCTTTGGCATGCCGGGGTGGACACGCTCTTTGTCGATCACAACACCCTCGATGATCTCTGAGTCATCGATCGTGCCGCCGACCTTCTTCTCGATCTTGATGAAGTCGGTGTCAACGGTGTTGTCTTCTTCTGCAACCATCGTGACTGCACGGACAACGAGGTCACAGAGCTTCTCTTTTGCTGCCTCTGCGCCCTTGCCGGTCATTGCGGTGTCAGCGATCTTGGTGAGCATCTCAACATCGTCAGCCTTCACTTCGATTGCAATGTCCTTAATTAGTTCCTGTGCCTTGTCTGCTGCAAGACGGTATCCGTGTGCAATGACGGTGGGGTGGACATCCTGCTCGAGGAGGTCCTCGGAGCGCTTCAGGAGTTCACCTGCAACAACAACAGCGGTTGTCGTTCCGTCGCCGACCTCATCGTCCTGGGTCTTTGCAACTTCGACCATCATCTTTGCTGCCGGGTGCTCGATGTCCATCTCTTTGAGGATGGTCACACCATCGTTTGTGATGACGACATCACCGATTGTGTCAACGAGCATTTTGTCCATGCCTTTTGGTCCGAGTGTGGTCCGTACTGCGCCTGCAACGGCCTTTGCGGCTGCGATGTTAGAGCTCTGTGCATCGCGGCCACGGGTTCTCTGGCTGCCTTCTTTCAGAATGAAAATTGGCTGGCCTCCAAGATTTGCTGCCATAGTTATCACCAAATGCGATACAAAAATAGGTTTGTGGTTCTATATAAATGTTGTCAATCATCAATCAGATCTATGAGGTCAGATCCGGTTTCGAGGGACTCAAGTTCGGCCTCTCCGATAATTAAAGCTATTCCAACCCTCTTCTGTTTATTATAGCCCTTTACGACACATACTGCACGTGAATGTGTGATATCAGAGAGATTGGCAATGAGGGCCGCACGCCGCAGGACTTTCTGCGCAGGACCATACCCCGTGAGAATGGTATTGTCCCCGTAAAACGCGAGTCCCTCAAAGGGCGCATTGCGGGTACTGAAGTATTCAATCCCTATCCTGTCAAACTCAGGATGGGATGCATCGTTCTGACGCCGCACTCCCTCCTCGAACGGGTTGGGATGGGCAAGGGGATCGATTGCCTCGACAAGGGCGATATCAAAGATCTCTTCCATCCGGAATGCAATATCAAGGGTCGTGCCCATGCCGCTCTCGTACTTGGATATCGTCCGCCGCGAGACACCCAGCGCCGAGGCAAGGTCACCGAGTGACATCCCCTGCTCTTCACGCAGTGCACGCAGCAGATCACCATTGATATTCACGTAGAGACCGCCCGGTTGTGCATAGACGAGCGGCGGCACCTCTTCGACAAAAAAGTCATAGAGGGTCACCGCACTGGTGGAAACAATGCCATAGCGCAGATATACCGCACCACGTTCAAGTTCGGCATCCCGGGCCTTCTCACCGACGACAAGCGGTTTCCCTTTGAGAAAATGAGCGATAGCAGAGAGTTCGTGTGCAATCTCCTCACTCATGCTGTCGATGTGCACCACTCCCTTGATGACAAGCAGTTCATCGTCCCGCCGGGCAATCAGGTCAAAACTCCGCGGACGCATCCCGCACCGTTCAGATACGGCATATCCTGCCATAATCAGGATACTGGTGACTGTCTGGAGCAACCGTTCGGATGTCATCTGGCTATAAACTGTTATAGCAGCGAACTCCATATAAAGAGTGGCATTTATGCGGATTGGTATTGACGATACAGATTCTCCGGCAGGCATGTGCACCACCTATCTCGGAGCAGTGCTCATCGAACGGCTCAATGCGGCAGGAATACAGGTTACCGCCCAGCGGTTGATCCGCCTGAACCCGAATGTCGTATATAAGACACGGGGAAATGCGGCCATCTGCATTGAGGCAGAGGGAGACGCCGACCACGCGTTTGCGATCGCTGCTGCATGTATCGAAGAAATGGCTGAATTTGATGAGGAAAAGACAAATCCCGGCCTTGTGATAACTGAAAATCCATTCCCGGTTTCGTTTTACCACCGGGCGGTTACCGGCTTTTGCACAATCGCAGAGGCAGAAGATGTCTGCCGTGCGGCAGGAGCACGCGTCAGAAAATGGAAGAACGGACGGGGCATCATCGGGGCGACTGCTGCCGTTGCAGCAGAACAGGCAGATATGACCTGGGAACTCCTCGCATACCGGAATCCTGAGGACAAAGGAGAACGCACGGTGGAGAGGGAGAGCCTCTTTCGCGCAGAAAAAGAGACCTTCCCGCATACCTGGGACACCGTGGACACCGAAAACGACTGCATCGTCTGCTTCCCCCACACACCTGACCCGGTCATCTTCGGCATTCGCGGAGAATCCCCTGCATGGGTGACAAAGGCACGGCAGTATGTGCACTCCCAGCAACCGGTGGCAGAGGTCTGCTACCACACCAATCAGGGGACAGATGCCCACCTCCTGGACGGGACCATCGCGGATCTTCTTGACGGGTGTTCCTACCGCCTCAGGGGAGTCGTTTCAGATACGCCGAAAACCGGATGCGGCGGGCATGTATCCTTTCATCTTCGGGACGCAACAGGAGACGTGCAGTGCATGGCATATGAACCCACCAAAGGGTTCCGTGACGTGATCCGCGGCCTTGCACCGGGCGATGAAATCACCGTCTGCGGGAGTTACAAGAACGGGAGCATCAACATGGAGAAAGTCCGGATTATCACCTGCCCGGAGATTATCCGGCAGCGCCCGCCTCTCTGCCCCTCCTGCGGAAAACGGATGAAGAGTGACGGTGTGAATAAAGGGTGGAAGTGCCGCCGCTGCAAAACGCGGGCAGACGAACCTGACATTATCCATGAAGAACGGACGGTTTCTCCCGGATGGTATGAAGTCCCGCCGTCTGCACGCCGTCATCTCGCAAAACCTCTCTGCCGGGGCGTACCCCCGGAATAACAACCAACAACTATCATCCACCCCTACCGTCCATACCTACCACCCATACCTTTTTTTCAGTGTTCGGATATCCCCGGATATCGGAGTGCATGTATCAAATAAACACTGAAGAGAATCGCTCTCCAGTTCTCCGGCTCTCAAAAAAAGTGGATTTCAGAGAGCATAGGCAGTAAGGCCCAGCTCTTCAAGTTTTTCTGCAGTCGGCGCACCGTCTTCGTCCCAGCCCCGTTCTTCATAGTAGACCGGCATCATCTCACTGAGATGACTCACCGTGCCGCGGGAAGGCCCGGCGGGGATGGGATCGTTGAGCAGGCGGGGCGGGAGCGTGTCATCTGCCCCGGTGTAGCCCGTCTTCATGATGAAGAGACGTTCAAGGTTGTAGATCCGCTCACCGATCGTCATGAAATCATCCGGGGTGTAGGTGACCCCGGTTGCCGCGGTCAGTTCGGCTGCGATATCATCCCCGCCAATTGCAAACGAAGTGAAGAGGCAGGTGCCTGAGGCAGAGAGGGCCGCGGTGAGGTCTTGGAAGATCTTCAGGATGTCGGGTTTCCCCTCTGTGGTTGCCGGGTCCATCTTCATCGGGAGGCCGAGCACCTCCGGGGAGATGGTGTATCCGCGGACATGGCACCCGCCACGGTTCGATGTGGCATACTCAAGCCCAATGCCCTGGATGGCACGCGGGTCATAGGCAGGCATCTCCTGCTTTTTGACAGACATTGAGAGTTCGGGGTGTCCGTAGGTCTCTGCCAGCCGGTATGACCCCTCTGCGAGGTCATTGCCGAACCCTTTCCGGTATGCGGTCGCTTCAACCATCTCAACCATCGCGGCGGCGTTTCCGAACCTGAGGTCCGCTATGGTCGTCGAGCGGTCGATGAACCCCTTCTCATAGAGCTCCATCGCACAGGCGATGGTGCTGCCCATCGAGATGGTATCCAGCCCCAGGTCATTGCAGAGGAAGTTTGCCTTTAAGATGGCATTGACATCGGATATCCCGCAGTCAGAGCCAAATGCCCATGTCGACTCATACTCCGGGCCTTCTCCTGACGATTTAAACTCTCCATGGGCCTTCTCGACACGCCCGCAGCCGATCACACAGCCGGTACACCCCTTCGAACGGGAGAGGTTCTCCTCGGCCTGCGCTTCACCGCTGATCTTCTCCGCTTCGGGGAAGTACGCCTCCTGCCAGTTGCGGGTGGGAAGTCCGCCCACGTCATTGATGATATTGACAAGCACGTTTGTTCCCAGGGACGGAAGCCCGGCGGACGTGACCGGGTTCTCTTTAATTTTTGCACGCCCGTCCTGAATGGCCTTGATAAACCCGGACTTGTCTGCTACCTTTATCCCACCGGTGCCGCGGACGACAAATCCCTTGAGGTTCTTTGACCCCATCACCGCACCGATACCGGTGCGTCCTGCGGCACGGTGCTTGTCATTGATGATCGCAGCAAAGAGGACCAGGTTCTCTCCTGCAGGCCCGATACAGCTGACTTTTGCATCGGGGTTCGTCTCTGCGAGCAGCAGGTCCGTCGTCTCAGGGACCGTTTTGCCCCAGAGGTGGGCGGCGTCACGGATCTCAACCGTGCCATTGTAGGCATAGACATAGACCGGATGATCCGCCTTCCCCTCGAATATGACCATGTCATATCCGGCGTACTTGATCTCCGCACCAAAATATCCGCCTGAATTGGATGCGGCAAGGGTGTCATTCAGCGGCCCTTTTGCAATGATGTCATGGCGTCCGGTGGAGACACCCATCATACCGGTCAGAGGTCCGGTCGCATAGATGAGCTTGTTCTCCGGCCCCAGTGCATCGATCCTCGGGTCCACTTCGTCCATGAAATACTTTGCACCAAGACCACGGCCACCAATATATTGTTCGGCGTCCTCAGTTCTCAGGGGCTCTTTCTGTATGGTGCCTTCCGTGAGATTGATACGGAGCACCGTGCCTGTCCAGCCGTACATTATACATTCCCCTCCCCGATTGCTGCAGCCATCTTTGCTGCAAAGTCAAGTTTCTTTTTCGTAACTGCCGCATCAGCAGGCACATACTCAATGGCATGTGTCGGGCAGTATTTTGCACACTCCGGGTCTCCCCCGCAGAGATCGCACTTCATCGGGGTCTTTTTGACCGCATTGTATGCGATATTACCGAACGGGCAGGCCATCTCACACATCCTGCACCCGATGCATTTCTCACTGTTTACCGTGACGATTCCGCTTCCGGTATCCTTGACCAGTGCACCCGTTTTGCATGCGGCAACACAGGCAGGACTGTCGCACTGGAAGCAGGTCATCGGGATGGTCACACCCATCTCAAAGCGGTATACCGTTATTCGTGATTTGGAAGGTCTGAATTCCCCTTCATGGTGAAGGGAACAGGCCAGTTCGCATGTTCCGCAGCTGATGCACTTTTCCGGTGCAATCATCAGCAGTTTTCTGGCATTTTCCATTGAGTTTCAACTCCTGTAACGGATCCGTATTATCAAATCATTACAAGACACCCATTATCGGTTACCGTAATTAAGGTATTCATGACAGCAATCCAAAATAACGCCAGGAACAGAGCAGATTCACAAATAACGGCAGCAAACATCAACAAATTCATATTTACATGCACAGCATGTTAATGCAAAACAATGGGGGCGGTGAATGAGTATTCACCCACGGTTATGAAATTTGTATGCGCTTTGCCTCATCGCGTTTACGGCATCGCGGACAGAGGTCGGATACTTCTGCACCACCGGTATCCGCCTTCTCAAGCTGTTCTTCAGTTGCATAGTATTCGCCGCATGACGGACATCTGACAAGACGGAAATCACGCCCCCAGATCCTCCGGATGCCGTCCTCCTCACGGACTTTGATCGCGCCCGTCGGGCAGATCTCGGCACAGGCAGCACACCCGAGACACCCCACCGGCGGTTCGTCAAACGGGGGGATGATGGTGCGGTCCCATCCCCGTCCGGCAAACCCGAGGCAGTTGTTGCCGAGTGCGGCACAGGCCCGGACACACCGTCCGCACCGGATGCAGAGGTCATCGTGCTCGGCGACAAACCGTTCATCCAGCGGTTCCACCCCATACTCCCGGGCGAGGTCCTGCAGGACGGTCGCCTGCGGACACCGGTTCAGATGAAGCCGGATCACTGAGCGCCGTGCATCCATCACACGGTCGGTATCGGTGAACACCTCCATCGGCCCGCGGACCGGATACATACAGGCAACGGCGAGTTTTCGTTTCCCCCGCTCTTCCACCTCCACCTGACAGAGGCGGCAGTTGCCATCCGGTGGGAGGGCGTCGTGATGGCAGAGAGTGGGGATGTGAATCCCCAGCTCTTTTGCCGCGGCAAGGATCTTGGTGCCTCTTTCGACTGTTACCTTCCTGCCGTCAATCGTGATTGTGATCATCCCATTTGTCTCATTCGTATCAGTCATCGTTCTCCCTCCTCTCTATGAGAATGGCATTGAACCGGCAGGCGTCCACACAGGAGCCGCAGGTGATACAGGCATCCGGATCGATCAGGTGAACCTGCTTCTTCTCCCCGGTGATCGCGTCTGCCGGACAGACCCGTGCACACATGCCACACCCGGTGCAGGTCGCAGGATCGATTGCAACCGCATAGAGACCGGAACATACGCCCGCACGGCAGAACCCCTCCTTCTCATGCTCTTCATATTCCTCCGGGAAGAACTCCATCGTCGAGAGCACCGGGTTTGCCGCGGTCTGGCCCAGTCCGCAGAGGGCGGTGTCACGCACATACTCTGCAATCTCTTTGAGAAGCGCTACGTCACCCGCTCGTGCCTTCCCGGATGTCAGGCCATGGAGCAGCACCTGCATCGCATGCAGCCCTTCACGGCAGGGTGTGCACTTGCCACAGCACTCGCCGACGAGGAAGTCGATGAAGTACTGGGCCACATTGACCATGCAGGTATGGTCATCCATCACGATGAGACCGCCTGAGCCCATCATGGCACCGGCCTCTTTGAGGTGGTCAAAGTCGACCTGCGTGTCCAGTTTTGACTCCGGCAGGCACCCGCCGGAAGGCCCGCCGGACTGCACCGCCTTGAACGCACGGTTGTTCATCACGCCGCCACCGATATCAAAGATGATCGTGCGCAGGGGCGTCCCGAGGGGGACTTCCACCAGACCGCTGTTCTTCACCTTCCCGACAAGCGAGAAGACCTTCGTGCCGCTGTTGTTCTCCGTCCCGATTCCTGCATACCAGTTTGCGCCGTTGAGGATGATGCGGGGGATGTCAGCCCATGTCTCCACATTATTGAGCACCGCAGGCGCATCCCAGAGTCCCTTTTCGGTGGAACGGATGTACTTCACCCGCGGGACACCCGGCATTCCCTCAATGGACGCCATTAAGGCAGTTGATTCACCGCAGACAAAGGCGCCGCCGCCCCGGGTGATCTCTACATCAAAAGAGAACCCGCTCCCGAGAATGTCCGTGCCCAGAAGGCCCAGGCGCTGTGCCTCCTCGATGGCCCGCCTGAGATTGGACACTGCGAGGGGATACTCCTCACGGACATAGATGTGCCCGCTCGTCGCACCCACCGCCCAGGCACCGATGATCATCCCTTCGATGACGCTGTGGGGGTCACCCTCCATGAGACTGCGGTTCATGAAGGCACCGGGGTCGCCCTCGTCCCCGTTTGCAACCACATACTTCTTTTCAGCCTCAACAATACGGGCAGACTCCCATTTTGTGCCGGTCGGAAATCCTCCGCCGCCGCGTCCCCGGAGTCCGGACGCCATCACTTCACCGACCACTGCCTTCGGCTCCATCACGAGTGCCTTCGCAAGACCTGCATACCCGCCCTCACGGATGTAGTCATTGATATCCGTCGGGTCGATATGCCCGGTCCGCTGGAGAACGATCCGCTGCTGGTGGGCATAGAAGGGGATCTCCTCTTCACTCCGGCACCGCTGTTTCGTTGCCGCGTCCCGATAGAGCAGACGTTGCACAGGTTCCCCTCCCACAATAGTCTTTGCAAAGATCTCCGGGACGTCGTCGGGGGTGACGTGCTGGTAGAAGATATTCTCCGGGTCGATCTGCACGATGGGGCCGTTCTCACAGAACCCATGACACCCGGTGGTACCGGCGGCAAAGTCCACACCGTCTTTCAGACCATGACGTTCGGCTTCCACCACAAACGCGTCATAGACAGCCTGACTCCCGCCTGCAAGACACCCGGTGCCGGCACAGACGCGGATACGCACAGGTGCACCGCCCCCCCGCGGGGGAAGAGAGGTGCGGTACTCCTCCAGGGCTTCGGGACTATTCAGTTTCATCTTCCAGAACCTCCTGTATGATACCGGGCACATCCTTTACTTTGACCTTGCCGAAGACACGGTCATTGATGGTCACCACCGGTGCGAGGGCACAGGCGCCGAGGCAGTTCACGGTCTGCAGAGTGAACATGCCGTCTTCGGTGGTCTCCCCGTTTGCGATAGCGAGTTCCTTTTCAAATGCCTTCAGGACTTCAGGGGAACCACGAATATGACATGCCGTTCCGTCACATATCTTGATGACATAGGTTCCGAGCGGTACAAGACTGAGTGCCTTATAGAACGTGGCCACACTGTATACCCGGCTTTCAGGGACTGACAGGTATGCGGCAACCGACCGCATCACATCCACCGAGATGTAATGCTCCTTCTCCTGAACATCCTGCAGAATGGCAAGCAGAAAGCGGGGTTCTGCGGGATAGGAGGAAATTATTGATTCAGTAAGAGATTCCGTATTTCATCACCTCATACACACTCTTCTGTTGCAGGACTAAAGGCACATTAATCCTTGCTTCATACCCCCGGGGAACAGGGATGGCCCGGTGGACGTTCGCGGCAGGGCATATGGCACTTGCTTCCTGCCTGGCCCCCTGCCGAATCCCTGCCTGCCACAGACCACCGTTCCACCACCGGTTTCACTGACCATGCGTTTAATGCAGTGTCATTCCCATATTAATACCAGATCTATGGACGGCGAGAACGGGAAGACCGCCTGCACCAGCCCGGTCATACAGGCACGGGTCAGGGCAGGCATGACAGTGGCTGAACTGGTGAAAGAACTGGGGAATGCCGGAGCATATAATGCAGGATATCTCGCACGGGCAACCGATATCTGCACGGAGATGTTCACCAACACAGAGACCACACGGTTTGTGGGCCTTGCAGGGGCAATGGTCCCCGGCGGCATGGGAGGGATCGTCGAAGACCTCATCCTTGACGGATATGTGGACGTGCTGGTCTCAACCGGTGCGAATCTCACCCACGACACCATCGAGGCCATCGGGTGCCACCACTACCACGGAACGGAGATCTGTGATGACGATGAACTCTTTGAAGAGGAGATCAACCGTATCTATGACATCTTCCTCCCGTCAGACGCCTTCGTCACGTTTGAGGAGTTCATGCAGGAGACACTCGGAGAACTCACGGACGGCACCACCCTCTCAATATCCGGCCTCCTCCGCCATATCGGAGACCACCTGGATACCGGTATCCTTGCAGCAGCGGCAAAGGCAGACATTCCGGTATACTGTCCCGCCATCCAGGACTCGATGATCGGTCTGCAGTACTGGCTCTTCAACCAGATGCACAAGGTGACAATCGATGCCTTTGGCGATATGAGCGCTCTGATGGACACCTGTTTCAACGCAAAACGGGCAGGGGCACTGCTGATCGGCGGCGGTGTGCCAAAGAACTACATCTTCCAGAGTATGCTCATGACCCCGAAAGGGTTTGATTACGCAGTGCAGTTAACCGGGGACCGGCCGGACCTTGGCGGACTTTCCGGGGCGACACTGGACGAGGCAAAGTCATGGGGCAAGGTAACAGGCGAAGCACAGGCCCAGACGGTGTACGGCGATGCGACGATCACCCTGCCGCTCCTGATTGCCGCCATGCGGGAGAGGATCGAATATGCCTGACCTGATCCTTGCGCTGGATGTGCTCAGCCACGACGAGGCGCTCAGGGTGGCAGAGGCAGCGGCACCGCATCTCGATGCAATCAAGATCGGCTACCCGCTGGTGCTTGCGGCAGGGCTTGGTATCGCAACACCGCTGAGCGAATTCGGCATCCCTCTCATCGCAGACTTCAAGGTAGCAGACATCCCGAACACCAACAGGCTGATCGCTGAACAGGTCTTTGCCGCCGGATTTGCTGGTATCATCTGCCAGGGATTCTGCGGGAGTGACTCGGTCGCCGCCTGTGTGGATGCGGCAGAGGACGCCGGCGGGGAGTGTTATGTGGTGGCGGAGATGAGCCATCCCGGTGCGCTTGAGTTTTTAAGCGGGAAGAACGCGGAACTTATGGCACAGATGGCCGTTCGCGCCGGTGCGCACGGTATCATTGCCCCCGCGACCCGGCCTGAGCGTGTCCGTACCCTGCGCACCATTATCGGGGAGAAGAAGATCCTCTCACCCGGTGTTGGTGCACAGGGCGGGGACCCGGAGGCAGTTGCCCCCCTGATCGACGGCATGATCGTGGGCCGGTCCATCTATACCGCAGAGGACCCCGCAGAGGCCACACGTGCATATGCCCGCTTTCGCCGATGATGAGTGACCGATTCTGATGCAGGCCACGACGGCCCGCAGGTGATGATCCCTATGAGTCACCTGAGGCACTCCCGTTTTTGAAGGTTTTTTCCCGGCAGTTCACCCGATGAACGAACGGTTCATGAGACTATCTGGGTTTTCGCTGAACACGAATGATATTTTTTTGCGCAAATGACGGGAAATGAGGGTATCAGAACATCGCTGCACAGAACAGAGACAACCGGGGGTGGTCTCACCAATATGTTTATCGTCCCAGTCACCGAGAATATCTCCATGAACTGGACTCCTGAACAACTCGCGCTGAAGAAAAAATACCCCACGCTTGAAGATATTCCGGTTGAAGAACGCAGGTACAAATGCCACTCCTGCCACCACGTCGTCGATGAATCACCATGCCCCTGCTGCGGGGAAACACAACTGGAGATCATGTGCCCGCTCGACCACTGCCACTGCACCCACAACATCACCGAGACCATCGAATACTGCCCCCTCTGCGGTCAGGCGGTCTGCCCCCAGTGCGGCAGTCATGACGTCTCCCAGGTCTCCCGTGTGACCGGCTATCTTGCAGATGTGGCCGGATGGAATCAGGGGAAACAGCAGGAACTCAAAGACCGTGCCCGCTACAGCGTCGCCTGATCTTAATTCAATTATTTTGTTTTAAATCCGCAGTCTTTTTTATTTTTCATGCGTTGTATACACATACATGCGATATTTTCTCAGGGACAATGCAATCGTGATACGGGGGAGGTTCGCCGCACTCCTCTCCGGTAGGGCGGGCACTGCAGACGATGAGGATACCCACCAGATATCAACCGTTATCGCCTCCTATCTGCCCGGGGCACATACGACAGAAGAACAAAACTCCTTTTTCGATGATTTTTTCCGGAAAAACGGATATGATACGGACGCAGTCAGACTTGTCGTCACCGCACCCACTGAGAATTTTCGCGTCTTTGCCTATGATGGCATCATGGTCTTCATTCATGCAGAGACATCTGGTCCCGCCCGTCGCCCCGATGAAGGTCCCGGCCCGGTGACGGTCATCGTCAGTTCACGCGAACCGTTTCCCAAAGCGGGTCTGGAGATCCTGCTGGATACGGCAGCGGAGGCACGGGACCAGACATTCACCGCCGCAGGACTTGATGCACCGGACCCGGAGACGAATACCATCCTCGTCTGTTGTGAAACACAGGTTGAGTCACCCGATGAAGAGGAGCGTATCGCACGGGCAAAGGTACTGGTATCCGAAACAGTCGCATACGGCATCTCCCACATATGGACACCCCATGAGAATGCTCCGAAACGCACACTTCCCTTCTCTATTCACAGTTCCATCGGCGGAGACAGGTGGACAGAATGGAATCCCAAAGGGTGCCCCTACTATCCCTGCCACCCGTCCTGCACCAACCAGCGGTGTGACTTCTGCTACTGTCCGCTCTATCCCTGCGGAGATGAGTCACTGGGAAAATGGCT
>Ga0272441_10002392_pt1 | contig 37874 bp, 27 predicted proteins | sample SSMProp6N_FD_193582 | JGI IMG/M metagenome (GOLD analysis project Ga0272441, IMG submission 193582) | Marine sediment archaeal communities from Little Sippewissett salt marsh, Falmouth, MA, United States - SSM-Prop-6N | ecosystem: Environmental > Aquatic > Marine > Wetlands > Sediment ... | reverse complement strand
CAGGGATGGCGGGATTTCCTGGAGGAGATCCGCAACATCGCCACCGCACCGAAGCGCCTGAAGGAGCGCTTCGAGGACACCCTGGACTACTGTTTCAAATCTTTGAGGCAGGCCCTGCCCCTGCTGCGCGGCATGCTCTTCGATTCACGGCAGAGGCGGCTGCTGCAGCGGAACCTGGAGTTGTTGTGCCAGCTGCTGGAACATCTGATCGTGGAGAGCCTGGAACGGGGGCCGCATCGGGTGTTGCCGTTGGAGGAGCATGTGCGCACCCAGATCCGCATCAACGTCTTCGGGGTTCTCTCCTCGGTGGCGCTTGCCCAGGAGGAAGCCCAGGAGGAGGAGATCGAGGCGGTAAAGGGGGCGGTCAAATACCTCTTGTATCGCCGCCTGCAGTTGGAGGACAACTCGTGAAAAAACGCCGCCGGTTGATCGTGGTGTTGATCGTATGCGCGGGACTCGTGCTGGGCGTGGTTCTGCGCTGGATCGGATCTTCGGATCAGGCGGGTAGTGAAGCCCAGCCTGCGGTCACGGTTCGCGTCGGCACGGCGAGGGTCGGTTCCATCGAGCGCGTCCTGAGCACCTCCGGAACCCTGAGCGCCGGCGCTACCATCTACCTCACTTCCAAGATCTCCGGCAGAATCGATTCAATCCTCGTTCGGGAGGGGCAGGAAGTGACCGAGGGTGAGCTTCTCATCCGTATCGAGGAGGATACTCCGAGACTGCAGCTCGAGCAGGCGTATGCCGTCTGGCAGGCGGCTCGCGCACGATACGATCAGGCGTTACAAGGGGTCCGCAGCGAAGAGCTGGAGAATGCCCGCGCCCTGTACGAGAAGGCCAAGAGAGACCTGGTCACGTCGGAGGACAGGTTCACTCGATCACAGCAGCTGTTCGAAAGCGGCGCCATCGCCAAGGCTCAGTTCGAGCAGGCTGAGACCGAGCTGCGTGGCGCACGCACAGAGCTGGGCAACGCCGGACGAAGTTTGAAGATGCTCGAAGAGGGAGCCGGTCCCGAAGAGAAACGCATGGCGCTTGCCCAGGCCGAGGCGGCCCGAGCCAACTACGAGCTGGCGCGCCTTCAGCTCGACTTCACCCGCATCCAGGCGCCCGCCTCCGGTGTAATCGCCCGCATTCTCCAGGATGAAGGCAACGTGGTGGGAACCACCACGCCCATTCTGGTGCTGTTTCGTGATGAGAGCATGAAGGTGGAGATCCGAGCGGCGGAAAAATACTACGGCGAGATATCTGGCGCCGAGCAGGCGCTTCAAACGCGTGTTTATCCCCTGGCCTACCCGGACTCCCCCGCCTTTGCGGGGAGAATCCTGACCGTCGCCCCTACCGTAGATCCTGACAGCCGCACCTTCAATCTGACCGTGGATATTGAGGATCCGCAGGGACGGCTGCGGCCCGGAATGTACGCGGAGGTCGAGCTGGTTCTGCAGCACGAGCTCGAAGCCCTGCTGCTGCCGCGCTCCGCCGTAGTCGACCGGGAGGGACGGAGCATCGTGTTTGTCGTGGAGCGGACCGAGGAAGGGGCGGTGGCGGCGGAGCGGCCTGTTGTCTCGGGTCTGTCCAACGCGAGGGAGGTGCAGATCCTCTCCGGTATCGAGGCGCAGCAACGGGTGATCGTGGAGGGCAACACCTTCCTGGAGAACGGGCAGCGTATCGAGGTATCGGAAGGGCAATGAAACTACCGGCGTTATCGGTCAAGCGTCCCGTTACCACGATCATGGTCTTTGTCGCGCTCTTGGTCCTGGGCCTGGTATCCCTTTCCCGGCTGGGCTTGGAGCTGCTGCCGGATATCTCCTATCCCACGGCCGTGGTGTTTACCCCCTATCCGGGAGTGGGTCCGGAGGAGATCGAATCCAGTCTCACCGAGCCGATCGAGGATGCGGTTTCCACCATCAACGGCGTGGAGAGGATCTCCTCGGTGTCCAGTGAAGGGGTATCCATGGTGGTGCTGAACTTCACTTGGCGGACGAACATGGAGACAGTCGTATCGGAGATCAGAGAGAAAGTGACCGCCATCGAGGACGATCTGCCCTCGGCCGCAGAGCGTCCGGCCATCGTGCGCTTCAACCCGGAGTTCCTGCCCTCCATCGTGCTTACCGTCTCCTCTCCTGCCGCAGGGCTCGACCTGCGCCGCCTGGCCAAACAGAGCATTGTTCCCCAGCTGGAAAAAATCGAGGGGGTGGCCACCGTGGAGGTGTTCGGCGGACGGATCGCCGCTGTGACCTGTACGCTCGATTTGAACGGCATTCGCAAGTTGAATGTCCCGATTCTGGATATCCTGCGGGTGTTCGAGGCCGACAACGTGAACCTTCCGGCCGGATCGATCAGTGTAGAGGACCGCTACATCGTTCTGCGGGCCCTCGGCGAGTTCGACTCGCTGCGGGACATTGAGAACGTTCAGATCGGATACAGGGACGCGGTTCCGGTATACCTGGGAGAGGTGGCCAAGGTGAGCCTGGGTCATCTGCCCCGGGAACAGTTCTTCCGCACCGATAGCGGTTCCGGGGTACAGCTTTCGGTACGCAAACAGCCCGGGCACAACACCGTGGACATCAACCGAGCCGTCACCGAACAGATCCGCAGGCTGCGGCGGCAGCTGCCCCCCTCGGTGGTGGTGAAGGTGCAGTCGGACCAGTCCACGCAGATCCTCAACTCGATCGGCAGCGTGACCCGCGCCGCCTGGCAGGGGGGGCTGCTCGCCGTGCTGGTGCTGCTGTTTTTCCTGCGCAGCATTCCCTCCACCCTGATCATCTCGGTGGCCATTCCGGTATCCGTGGTGGCGACCTTCTCCCTGATGAACTTCGCCGGCATCAGCCTGAATATCGTCTCCCTGATGGGCATCACCCTAGGGGTGGGTATGTTCGTCGACAACTCGATTGTGGTTCTGGAATCCAACTACCGAAAGACCCTGGCCGGCCTCCCGCCCGGGCAGGCCGCGGTTTCGGGGACCTCGGAAGTCGGAACCGCGATCACCGCCTCCACCCTCACTACCCTGGTCGTTTTTTTCCCACTCGTCTTTGTCAAGGATTTTACCGGCCTGATCTTCCGGGACCTGGCCTACACCGTGGCCTTCGCCCTGTTCGTTTCTCTGATCATGGCCCTGACTCTGGTACCGGTGCTCTGCTCCCGTTTCCTGAAAATCCCCGCCTCCCATGCCGTTTCCCACGGCGCGGGAAGCGCCTCCATCTCACAGGCGGAGCTGGACGATTTGGAGGTGAGTCTGGCGGATATCGAGGTGCACACCGGCAACCGCTTTATCGACGCAATCAGCGGCCGGATTCAGCGCTGGCTGCGCCGGCTGGACGAACTGTATGAACGAGCCATCCGCTGGGCGATCGCCCACTCGGCCGCAGTGATCGTTTCGGCGCTGTTTCTGTTGCTGCTCAGCCTGGCCTCGCTCGCCCTGCTGGGGATGGAGTTTATGCCGGAAAGCGACGAAGGGCAGTTCGCCATTTCCATGGAGACGCGGGTCGGATCCTCCTTCGAGAAGACCGGCGAAAAGGTTCTGGAGGCGGAGCGGATCATCCGAGAAATCGCGGGAGCCGATCTGACCTCGGTGGCCACCAGCGTCGGCCGGGGGGGAACGATGCAGGGTGCCGCCGAGACCGGAAGCCATCTCAGCGTGCTGGAGGTGCGCCTGGTGGAAAAGGACAAGCGAGAGCGCTCGGTCTGGCGGATGATCAACACGTTGTCGGAGCGACTGCACGGCGGTGTCATGGACGCTCGCTTTCGCTTTGCCCTGCAGGGTGTAGGGGCGTTGGCTACCACGGTAACCGGGGACAGTGAACCGATTGTCATCGGCATCAGCGGCGATGATCTGGATCAAAGCTACGCCTTCGCGCGCAGGATCGCCTCCAGCATGGAGCGGGTATCCGGTGTCCGAGACGTGGAGCTGTCGCACAAGCGGGGCAGGCCCGAGATGCAGTTCCGCATCCATCGCAAGCATGCCGCCTCCCTCGGGCTTATGCCCCTGCAGATCGCCGCTACCCTGAGAACCGCCTACAGGGGCAGCAAGGTATCCACCTTTCGCACCCGGGATGAGGAGTACGATGTGTACCTGATTCTCGATGAGAAAGACCGAAACTCGCTTGAAGGAATCCAGCGGCTGTTCTTCGTGAATCCGCTCGGTCATACCATTGCCCTGGAGAACGTGGTCGAGGTGGTCGAGGGAAGCGGCCCGCTGAAGATCGAGCGGGAGAACCGGGTGCGCCGCATCGAGGTCACCGCATCCCTAAGCGGAGAGCGGCCCCTGAATCGTGTCATGAACGATATCCGCGAAGAGGTTGGCCGGCTGGGACCGGTTCCCCCCGGTCTGCAACTGGCATACTCCGGTTCATTTCAGCAGATGCAGGAATCCTTCCGCAGCCTGCTGTTCGTCCTGATCCTGGCCGTGGCCCTGGTCTACATGGTCCTGGCCTCACAGTTCGAGAATCTCCTCCATCCGCTGATAATCATGTTCTCCGTGCCCTTTTGCATCATCGGACTGGTGGCCGCCCTGGTCGTGACCGGAACCACCTTCAGCATCATGAGTTTTATCGGTGCGATTCTGCTGGTAGGTATCGTGGTCAACAATGCCATCGTACTGATCGATTATATGAATCGCCTGCGCCGGCGGGGCCTCGCCTTGCGGGAGGCGATCATCCGCGGCGGAAAGACGCGACTCAAGCCGATCCTGATGACCAGCTTCACCACCATCTTCGGCCTGCTTCCCATGGCCATCGGTTTCGGGGCCGGCTCGGAGCTCCGAGCCCCGTTGGGACGCGCCGTGGTCGGCGGACTGTTGACCTCCAGCTTCGTCACCCTGATTCTCATCCCGGTGCTGTACTGGCTGGTGGAATCCCGCCGAGGAAGGAGGCGGGCATGAAAGGCGCCGCGCGGTTGCTTCTGCCGATCGTGCTGTACGCCGCGGCCGTACCCGGGCTGCTCGGCGGCGAAGCGCTCAGCTTCCAGCAGGCTCTGCAGCAAGCCGACGCCCGTGGCGAGATCCTCGAGCTGCGGCGAGTCGCGATCCGGCGCGCCGAGCTGTCCCTGGCCGAGGCGCGCACCCGTCTGGGCCCCGAGTTGAGCTTTCAAGCCTCCGGAGCCTATCTGGCCAGTCCCCCGGAGGGTGTAACCGTGCGCGCAGGGGAGCTCGGTACGATCCCGCCGCCCATCTCCTATGCCATTCCCGAGCAGGATCTGACCTTTATCGAGGACGCACGCAACAGTTATTTTGAGTTTTCTCTGCAGCTGAGCCAACCCGTATTCACCTGGGGTCGGCTCGATGCTGCGGTTCAGCTGGCTGAGGAGGGCCTCGATGTATCGCGGGTCGAGCTCGACCAAGAGCGCCGCCGGATGTATCTGGATCTGCACACAGCCTATTACACCGGAGTACTGGCCCGGGAATCCGCCGCGGTTCTCGGTGAAATTCTGGACATTCTCGAACAGATCGAGGAGGATAGGATGAAGGCGTTCGAGCTCGGAGCGGCAAACGAGTCGTCGGTTCTGGAGATCCGGGCACAGATCGCCGGGATGCATAGCCGTATCGTCCGCGCCCGGGAGGCCCACGTGAGCGCGCGGGAGGCGGTGGCGCTGTTCACGCGTTCGCATGCAGGACAGACGGAGCTGAGCACGGCGTTTCGGGAGGAGCTTCCCGATCTGGATGAGGCGATGCTGAAGAGCCGAGCTGCAGAGCGTTCCCCGAGCCTGCAAAAGGCGCGGCTGGAACAGCAGCAGGCGCGGGCCAACCTCAAACGGATCCGAGGGGCGGCGCTCCTCAGACCCGAGGTCGCCTTGAACCTCTCCTTCGAGGTGTCCGGACAGGCACTCCCCTGGAGTGAGGAGGATTGGGAGGAAACCTGGGATCTGGATCTGATCGTCGGGGTGGGAACCCGCGGGACGCTGTTCGATTCCGGCCGCTCGCCGAAACAGACCAAGGGGGCGGAGCAGGCCGTGAATGCGGCCGGGCTGGCCGTGGATCTGATGATCAGGCAGATTCACCTGCAGATGCGGCGGGCCGTGGAAACGCTGCGGGGCAGTGAAGCGGAGCTTCACGAGGCACGGGCCGCGCTTGCCCAGGCGGAGGAGGAGCGGAAAAACGCGGGACGGGCCTTTGAGCAGCAGCTTCTGTCCCGGGAACAGTGGGGCGCGGCCCGCATCGAGCTGCTGCGGAAGCGATTGATGCTGCTGGAAAAGCAGTACGCCTTCGAACGGGCGTTGTACGAGCTGGAAACACTTGCCGGTTCGCTGTAGGATTTTCCGCTCGGGGCTGGAACAGGCCGGATTTGCTGCCGATCAACTAGAATAGGAGGCATGAGTCACACCATCGCCAAGACGAAGAGCAAAACAACCTTTCTCTGCACGGTCTGCCGGCACCGGGAATCCAAGTGGCTGGGGCGCTGTCCCGAGTGCGGCAGCTGGAACAGTTTCGAAGAATCCGTTGAACAGCCGGCGGCGGCTCAAAAACGACCGCGTGCCGAGAGCGTGCCCGTGCCCCTTTCCTCCATACCTACGGCGGAGGCCCTGAGACTGGATTCCGGCATGGGGGAGATGAATCGTGTTCTGGGGGGCGGAATCATGAAGGGCTCGGTGTCCCTGCTGGCCGGGGAGCCCGGGATCGGCAAGTCGACGCTGATGCTGCAGCTGGCCGCGGGGATCGACAGCGCGGGCCGCGTACTGTATATCTCAGGCGAGGAGTCCCCGGCTCAGATCCGCCTGCGAGCGGACCGGCTGGGCGTTCGCAGCGACCGGATCGAGATCTTCTCCGAGACCGAGCTGTCCGCCCTGCTCGGGGTCTGTGAAAAGCTCAAACCGATCGTGGTGATTCTCGACTCGATTCAGACGGTGTATTCCGGGGACATCGGCAGCGTTCCGGGTACGGTCAACCAGATCAAGCTCTGCGCCCAGGAGCTCATCGACTGGGCAAAGACCCACGGCGCCGCCCTGTTCCTGGTGGGGCACGTCACCAAGGAGGGCTATATCGCGGGTCCGAAAGTAGTGGAGCACATGGTGGACACGGTGCTGTACTTTGATTCGGGCAACGCCGAAATCCGCCTGCTGCACTGCGGCAAGAATCGTTTCGGATCGGTGGACGAAATCGGAATATTCGAGATGGGGGAGCAGGGATTGACGCAGGTGGAGAATCCGGCGGCCGTGTTTCTCTCCCGGCGCACCGGGGATCAGCCGTCCGGGGTGGCGGTGGCGCCGATCTACGAAGGATCGCGCATCCTTCTTGTCGAGATCCAGAGCCTCGTGGTCGCGGCCAAGGGCGGGGTTTCCCGTGTTTTTTCCGAGCGCATCGATTCGGCCCGAGTATCGCGCATGGCCGCGGTACTGGAAAAGCATCTGAAGGTCCGCCTCTCGGATCAGGATATCTATGTCAACGTCGGGGGCGGCATTCGCATCGGCGAGGTCGGCGTGGATCTGCCGCTTTGCCTGTCCCTGTACTCCGCCCGCATCAACCAGCCGCTTCCCGCGCTTACGGCTTCGGTCGGCGAGATCAGCCTGGCCGGGGAGGTGCACCCGGTGGGGCACCTGGAAAGGCGCCTCAGGGCGGTGCGGGAAATGGGATTCAAGCGGCTTGTTTCCCCGGTTGGCAAAGATAAACAGTTGCAGTTGCCCGATTTCTGCCTCCCTGTTTCCACCATCGCCGAGGCGGTGAGAAACGGGTTTCAGTCATGAGAACACCACGTAAAACGCTGTTTCCATGCGCTTTGCCGCTGCGGCTGATAGTGTTCGTGCTCATTCTGCTGGGACCCGTTGTCTCACTTTCGGCCCAGATCGCTGCGGCTGATGCGGCCATGGTGGAGAATCTACGCCGGGTGGTGCTTTCGCTCGTGTCCTGGATTTTTCTCATCGTAGGCCTGCTTCTGGTCGTTCTGGCTCTGCGCAGGACCTATCTGTGGCTGGCGGCTCTGCGCAGGTCCAAGATCCCGCCTACGCGCTATTTTACCCTTCAGTTGCAGGTTCAGGACCGGCGCGGACATCTGAGCCTGCACAACTTCGACTACTATCCGGTGGTGGTCGCCACCGCCGGAAACGCGGATCTGCTGCTTCCCGGGCTCAAAGACGAGAGGGCCCGATTCAGCATCGGTTTTCGAGACGGTGCGGCCCGGCTGTCTTCCCCCTCCTCCCTCCTCATCAACGGCGTGCCGCGTCAGCGCAAGGATCTGAAAACGGAGGATAGGGTCATCTTCGGCCCCTACCGCGTGGTGTTCAAGGAAGCTTCGATCCAGGAGCACTCCGCGCCCCTTCCCGGCAAGCCCATGTTCGCCTGGCAGTTTCCCATCGTGGCCCTGCTGCTGGCCCTGGCCGTGTTGTTCCGCCAGGCCGCCGTGCCGGAAGACACGATGCTGTTGGCCAAGGCTGCACGGATGCAGTCTGCCGCCCCGGTCGAGCGCAGCGAGGCGGCCCGGCCGGCGGCGAAGCGAGACCCGCCAGCAGGTCGCACTACTACCGTTTTTCGGCGGCCGAATCCCGTTGCGGTCGCGCCCGTGCCGCCGCCGGCGCAAACTCCAGAAGCCGTAGCGGAGGCTCCGAAGCCGGTAAAGCGGGCCGAGCCGGTCCGGCCGGCGGTTGCGACGGCGCCCGCTCCGGCGCACGCGCCGGTTATACCGACCGCCATGCCGGCGGCTGTTGCCGTTGCCCCGGCGGCCGCCGCGGCGCCAGCGCCGGCAGCCCCGCCTGAAATACCGCCGCCGATGGATCGCCGGGTCACCGCAGCGGTTCAGGAACCGGTCGAAGTCGCCGCGGAGGTTCCGCAACCGCATGAGACCGATGCCGCGGCCTCGGCCGGACAACAGAAGATGCGCTCGGTGAGACGGGCGGAGCTGCAGACGGCCATGCTCGAGGCATCGGTGCTGGCAAGCGTAGTTCCGGCTGCAGTGCACAACAACGGGATCAATCCGCTCGAGGATTTGAGCATCGTCCGGGAGCGCTCGATCCCGCAGGTCGGAAGAACCAAGGTTCGAGTCGTCGGTCCAAATCGGGAGGTTCCCTATTTCAAGGCGGATGTGCTTTTCATCCACGCCCACCCGGATGATGAGAGCATCGATTTCGGTTCCCTCATGGCCCGGGCCTCCCGCTGCGACAGGAGAATCGTCACCCTGTTGTTTACCGACGGGGAATCAGGTCTGGATCTGTACCCGGAACGTAAAGTCGGTGACATCTACCCGGCGCGGGATCTGACAGGAGGCGCCCTATCCCAGGTACGCGTGGTGGAAGCCACTCGCGCCCTGTCGATCCTCGGTTCGGAGATGTACATCCGCTGGGGGTTGGAAAACCGTCCGTACAACAGCAAGAGGGACGAGTTGCCACCGGATGAGGTGATCGCCGGTTGGGGTGGAGAGGAACCGCTGGTGGAAAAATTGATCGAGGTGCTTGAGGGATTCCGGCCTTCCATCGTGGTCTCTCCAGACCGCCACTCCAAAGCCTACGAGCATTTCGAGCACGAGGCGGTGGGACAGCTCGTGCAGACGGCGCTGGAGCGGCTGCGTGCGAGCGGCCGGAATTTCATCAAAGCGCACATCGTGTCCGTGGATCCGCACCAGGTGGATCGCTATACCGGATTGACCGTTCTGGATGCCGTGCAAACCGACGATGAATCGGGTTTGTCCTACCGCAAGATCCAGACTTTGGCACTGAAGGAACACGTCACGCAGCGGGACGCTGCGGTGATTGCGGTGAACCGACTCTCCCAGCTTTCCGAGGAGTACTATAAAACAATCTTTTGGAACCTCGATGAGTCGCTGGAGGATTATCTGAGGTAGGATTTTCGCTGTCCGGAGATCCGCCTCAGGCGAAACAGCTGGCGGTGGTTTTCCCCTCGAAACCCGGATTCAGGCGAACAGCGCGCTGATCCCCGGTCCCGTGGCCGGGCAGATGCCCCGCTCGGTGATCAGGCCCGTGACCAGGCGGGCCGGGGTCACGTCAAAGGCGTAGTTCGCCGCCGGGCTGGCCTCGGGAAGGATGCGCACATCGAGGATCTCACCATCCGCCCTGCCCGCTCCCCGAATCACTCGGATTTCTTCCGAGCTTCGCTCTTCGATCGGAATCCCCGTAATGCCGTCGCTCAAATCCCAATCGATGGTCGAGGAGGGAAGGGCGACGTAGAAGGGGATGTTGTTGTCCCGGGCGGCGAGCGCCTTGAGGTAGGTGCCGATCTTGTTGGCCACATCGCCCGTACGGGTGGTGCGGTCCGAGCCCACGATCACCAGATCCACCCGGCCGTGCTGCATCAGGTGTCCTCCGGCATTGTCTACGATCACCGTATGAGCCACGCCGGCCTGGCCCAGCTCCCAGGCGGTCAACCGGGCTCCCTGGTTCCGGGGGCGGGTTTCATCGACCCACACGTGTACGGGAATACCGCGGCGCTGCGCTTCGTAGATCGGAGCGGTGGCCGTGCCGTGGCGCACGCAGGCCAGCCAGCCGGCGTTGCAGTGGGTCAGCACGTTGACCGTACCCCGTTTCTCCCGGTAAATCTCCTGAATCAGGGATACCCCGTGCTCTCCGATGCACCGGCAGCGCTCGATATCCTCGGCCTCGATCCGCCGGGCTTCGGCCAAAGCGGCGGAGGTCCACGTTTTGGGATCATCGATGGCCTCAAGCAGTTTCAACTGGTTTTCAACAGCCCAGGCCAGGTTCACGGCCGTAGGACGGGTGGAGCGAAGGAGCGCAGCCGCCTCTTCCAGGTGCCGGCGCGGGTCGGGTCCGTCGATGCGGCGGCAGGCCAGGTACATCCCGTAGGCCGCGGCCACGCCGATCAGAGGCGCTCCGCGCAGGTGCATCTCCCGGATGGCCGCCGCCATCCGCTCTACGCTCTCGATTTTCTCGATCACCAGGCGGTGGGGCAGATGGCGTTGGTCGATGATGCTTACCGTGCCCTGTGTATCCGAGAAGCGGATGGATTGTAGATCGTTCGTCTCTGTCACCTTGCTGTCCGTGGTTTCATTCATTCGCCGGTACCGGCCCGCCCGTAAAGCCGGGTCTTTTTAGTATAGCGAAACTCCCTTCTGTTGAACAGTTCGGCCCCTTGCCTGTATTCTGGGGAAGTTATGAGCAGCCTGGTTTGGATCGAGTTGGATCGCGGGGCCCCGGATCATAATCTGCGGCAGCTGCGAAAGAGTCTGAAACGGGGCACGATTCTCTGTCCCGTGGTCAAGTCCAATGCGTACGGCCACGGAGTCCGGCAGATGCTTCCCCTGCTGAGCTCGGCGGACTGGTTCGCGGTCAACTCCCTGGAGGAGGGCGCCGAGCTGCGCGGGATGGGGGAGCGGCGGCCGGTGCTGATCCTGGGCCACGTGCCTCTGTCCGATCTGGAGCAGGCGGTGCGGCAGCAGCTGGATCTCACCGTTTACAACCGGGAGACCCTGGAGGTGTTGAAGCGGCTGGATACCGAGAAAACCGGGACGTCGCGTTTGCACTTGAAAGTGGAAACCGGTACAGGGCGGCAGGGCGTGCTGCCGCATGAGGTAGAGGAATTTGCGGAGCAGATGAATACGATACCGGGTGCACGGCTGGTGGGGGTGTCCACCCACTTTGCCAATATCGAGGACACCCTGAATCATGAATACGCCCAGTCCCAGCTGGATCGCTTCCACCGGGCTCTGGAGGTGCTGGATCGCCTCGGCCTCAGGCCGGAGTTCATCCACAGCGCAGCCACGGCGGCGGCGATTCTTTTTGAAAAGACCCACTTCAATCTGGTACGCGCCGGCATCGGCGTATACGGTCTCTGGCCCTCGCGCGAGACCTACCTCTCCACCCTGCTCGGACACCGGCAGGTTCCGGAGCTCAAGCCCGTGCTGTCCTGGAAGACGCGCATCGTGCAAATCAAGCATCTGCCGGAGGGCAGCTATATCGGCTACGGCTGCACCTACCGGGCCACCCGTCCGATTCGGGTAGGCGTACTGCCGGTGGGATACGCCGACGGGTACGACCGCAAGCTCGGCAACAACGCCTACGTCCTGGTGCGCGGCAAGCGTGCGCCGGTGATCGGAAGGATCTGCATGAATCTGTCCATGGTGGATATCAGCGACATCCCGCAGGTCGCCCTGGAGGAGGAGGTGGTGCTGCTGGGAAGCAACGGGGAGGAGGCGATCCGCGCCGAGACCATGGCCGAGTGGGCCGGCACCATCAACTACGAGATTGTCAGCCGCATCAGCCCCCTACTGCCACGTCGAGTGGTGGGAACTGGAAAAATATAGTTCGCCGGCGATCCGGCTATCACAGCGACCACAGCTACCACAGTCTGAAGATCCCGCCACACAGCACCGGTGTTCTGGTAGAAGCGGTAGATCCGTCGCCCAGCTCGCCGTAGTAGTTCGATCCCCAGGCCCAGACCGTTCCGTCGTTTTTCAGAGCCACGTTGTGGTAGTATCCGGAATCGATCGCGGTGACGCCTGACAGACCGCTTGCCTGCACCGGAGTCAACGAGTCGTAGTACAGCAGGTGGCCGCCGTTGTAGCCCCAGGCCCAGACCGTCCCGTCGCTTTTCAGCACTACGGTGTACTTGTACCCCGCGGCCACCGCGCCGACTCCGGACAGGTCGGGAACGTGAACCGGTATGGAGCTGCTGTTCGTCGTGCCGTCGCCCAACTCGCCGCGATTGTTTTCCCCCCATGCCCACACCGTTGAATCGCCGGCTACGGCCGCCGAGTGCTCGATGCCCGCACTGATCGCACTCACATCTGCCAAAGCCGAGACCTGTACGGGTGTGCTTCGGCTGGTGGTGGTGCCGTCACCCAGCTGGCCGCAGCTGTTGTTGCCCCAGGCCCAGACCGTCCCGTCGTTTTTCAACGCCAGGGCGTATTCTTGACCGGCGGATATGGCCTCCACGTCCGTCAAGGCGACCTGCACCGGGGTGTAGCTTGTGGTGGTGGTGCCGTCACCCAGCTGCCCGTACCAATTTACTCCCCAGGCCCAGACCGTGTAGTCGTTTTTCAGTGCCAGAGAGTATCCCGAGCCTGCGGCGACCGCCGTGACATCTGTCAGGCCGGTAACCTGTACGGGAGTCGTGCGCCCGGTCGTGGTGCCGTCACCCAGCTGCCCGTAGTTGTTCGAACCCCAGCTCATCACCGTCCCGTCGCCCAGGCACGCCAGGGTGTGGTCGAACCCGGTGTTGATAGCGGCGCCGTTCTCCAGACCTATGACGGGCACCGGAAGTGTATGCGAAGCGGTGGAGCCGATGCCCAGCTGACCGTGGCTGTTGTATCCCCATGCCCGCGCCGTATCGTTGGTTTTCAGGACGACCGAAAAACCGTAGTTGGCCGTCACCGATGTAACTCCGCTCAGGCCGGTCACCGTGACGGGAGTATACCTGTTGATGGTTGAGCCGTCGCCAAGCTGACCATAAACATTGCGTCCCCAGCCCCGCACCAAACCGTTGTCTTTTAGCGCCGTGCTGTGTTCGAAGCCCGCGGCGATGGTGTGAACGTCCGTAAGATTCGAGACCTGGACGGGCGTGGTCTGTTGGGTCGTGGTGCCGTCACCCAGCTGTCCGTTTGTGTTGTCTCCCCAAGCCCGCACCGTGCCGTTGCTCACCAGTGCCAGCGTGTGGTGGTAGCCCGCCGCGATACCAACGGCCTGCGACACTCCGGAAACCTCCACGGGAGTGGACCGGTCCGTGGTGGTGCCGTCGCCCAGTTGTCCGCGATCGTTGTATCCCCATGAATACACCGCGCCTCCGCCGGTGACAGCCATCGAGTGCTCGTATCCCCCGGCGATAGCAACCGCCTCAGCGACGCCGGAAACCTCTACGGGGACGTTTCGATTTGTTGTTGATCCGTCGCCCAGCTGGCCGAAGTAGTTTGCTCCCCAGGCCCACACGGTTCCGTCGCTTTTCAGTGCAAGGGCGTGCTGAAACCCGGCCTCGATCGCGATGATCCCGGAAAGATTCAGTACCTGTACGGGGCTGAATCGCTGTATGACGGTGGTACCGTCACCCAGCTGGCCGGCCCCGTTGACGCCCCAAGCCCACACCGTGCCGTCGTTTTTCAAGGCGATCGAGAAATTGCCTCCTCCGGCCACCGCCGCGATGCCGGAAAGGCCCGTGACCTGAACCGGAGTGTTTCTCTGTGTGGTGGTGCCGTCGCCCAGCTGACCGCCTCCGTTCAAGCCCCAGCTCCATACGGTTCCGTCATTCTTCAAGGCAAGAGTGTGATAGCATCCGGCGGCCACCGCGCTCACGTCTGAAATCCCGAGCACCGGAACGGGATTCGAACGGCCCGTCGTGGTGCCGTCACCGAGCTGACCGTACTCGTTCTTGCCCCAGCTCCAAACGGTTCCGTCGCTCTTCAGGGCCGCGCAACGATTTCCATTGGCCGCCAGCGCCGTGTCGGAGGGCGGCAGCTCACACGCCCCGGAAATCGTGAAGGTATATGGGTTTTCGTTGCTGTCGTCATTATCGATCGAGAGGTTCCCCGAGTAGGAACCTGGTGCCGAAGGCTGCAGCCGGACGGTGAAGGTCGTGGATCCCCCGGGCGCTACAGGCGAAACCGGCTGTGATAGCACCGAGAATCCCTCTCCGCTCGCGCTGACCGGATTCGCTCCGACCAGCTCGAGGTTCCATTTGCCCGTGTTTCGGATCGTGAACTCCACATCCGTGCCGGAGCTCCCATACGTGAGGGCGCCGAAATCGCAGCCGCCGCTGGTGCTGGGGATTTCCGTGGTTCCCTGGAGCACTTGGATTTCCGGCAGCCCGACATTGCTAACCGTAAACTCGAAAGGATTTTCGTCCGGATCGTCGCTGTAGATCGCCAGTTCCGCGTTTTTGTTGCCGTTTGTATCGAGGGTGAAATGTACCGTGAAGTTCGCACTCTCCTCCGGACCGATTACCATGGTATGCGGCGGATCGAATATTTCGAACAGAGCTGCGTCGGTGCCGCTGAACAGAATCGGATCGTTCTCGCGCAGGTGAAGGTCCGCTCCCCCGGTGTTTGTGATGGTGAAAACGACTTCGAATACCTCACCCTGAACCGCATCGGCGAAGGCGTCACTCGCGCCTCCATCCGTGATCTCGACATCCTGCGCCAGCACGCATATGTCCTGCTCACGGGAATATTCCACCCGTTGTTTCACTTCCTCCATCACTTCCGTATCGAGAGGCATGGGACAGCCGGCCAGCAGCCCAACGCCCATTATGAGCAGGCAGATGGCGGCTGTTGGCCCAGGCGAAATCGATCCAGCTCGTAGTTTCATGGTTTTCACTCCGTCCAGAATATCTCTTCCCGTACCGTGTCCGCGGCGGCGGCTCGCCCGTCGGTTCGGATGGTACCGCCGAGAAACGAATAACGCTCCGCCAGGGGCCGGTCGATTTCAGCCAGCTGTCGATGCAAAGCAGCGGCCAGTTCGTACTCTTCCATCTCGTGGTACACCCGCGAAAGGGCGAGCAGCGCCTTGGGATTCCTCTCTTGCTTTGCGATCGCCCGTTCCAGGAATCCACGAGCACGTTCTGCCTGCTCTTGGAGCAGAAAAAGATTTCCCAGGTTGATCAGCGCGGGGAGGTACTCCCGTTGCTGTACGGCCGCTCGGAACTCCCGCTCCGCTAGATCGTAGCTGCCATAGCGGGCATAGAGGATCCCGAGCCTGTTGTGCACGGCCGGGTCTCCTTCCTGTTGATGCAGGCTTCCCTCCAGCTGGGTAATCTGTGGTGAGATCTCCCGCTCCACGTAGCGCCTCATCTCTTGTTGGTATGAATTCGAAATCGCCGCTTTTTCCGGCAGGTCCACGATTCTGTTCGTTCCAGTCAGCCCTACCGGCTCGTAGCGCCGCCAGGCCTCATGTACGGGGAACAATCGTGCCGTATCCCGCGAGCAGGCCTGTCGCCACTGGCGTGCTCCCTCGGCCCAGGCTTTCATGAATCCACCCTCCCGAATCGTCGTTTCAACCGGCACCCAAGCCTTTCCGGATTCAAGGATCAACTCGTCTGTGCTCCGAAACGCCGTAGCAGCCTCCTCGGCGCTCAAGCCCGTCGAGAAGGCCAGAAAGATATGTCCCGGTACCGTGACAAAGGCGGTTTCTACTCCCACCGACTCCAGTAATGCGGCGAAGAGGATCGAAAGGTCATCGCAGTCACCGGCCCCGTACTCCATGGTCTGTCTGGGGAATTGCAGATAGTCCACCAGAGACTTGTCTTTGGAGAACTCAACGAAGGGCGTTTTGGGATCTACCACGTATGAGAGGCCGTGGAGCTCCATGGCTGCGAACATGCCCATGGCTGTCCGAAAATTGAGATTTACCGCCGCCGGCCCCTGCTCCCGCACCACACCCGCCACCATTTTCGATAGGGTGAGGATCGCCGGATCCTTGGCTGTGACGAAGGCCGCGGCCTTGCGGTCATCATCCCAGCTCATGGCATTTCGATCTAAAAGCCGAACGGTGAAAATGCGTGTATCCCGGTACAGCTCCCCGTTCATGCGGTATTCCAGGTTCAGTTCCGCTGCGACCTTTGTCGCCTCGGTCACTTCAAGCACCGTATCGGTGAGAAGACTCATGATTTCCACTGGTTCGCATCCGCCGGCATCCAACTGGGACGGTACCGGACTTTCCTTCGGACTGTCCATGTACTGCTTGATGAAGAAAGAAAACTGGATGTCCGTGATCGGCTCGGATTCCAGGTTTACCAGCACCGCTTTTCCAACCGGATGGTCGTCGTAGAATTTGTGGAACACCGGGAAGATCTCGTAGAACTCGATCTCGACCAGGTCCAATCCCCTTCCCTGTTCCGGAGTCTTCGCCTCCAGCAGCTCCACCCTGCCGCGACGTTCCGCCTGCTGGATGGCGCGCCGGCGCCCTTCGGTGCCTTGCAGATAGTAGGAGGTGGAGGCGCTGATCGCCAAACCCTGAAACGTTCCCAGGTCGTAGCGGAAGTTCGCCCCCACCGAGAGATCCAAAGCCGGGATTAGCTTGTAGCCAATTTGGGCGCCTCCCTGTACGGCAAGCTGTCCGCTGGAGCCGCCTGCGTCGCTGAGAAATCCCCGATAGTAGCCGGCCATTCCGGCGAGCTTGATTCCCAAACGTGGAGTCAGCCAGAAATACGTGCCGCCGCCGACCAGGATGTTGAGCAGGGACAGATAGGAAGCTCCATCCTTGACGGGAATGAAGGCGTAGTCCACCGCACCGGACAGGAAAAATTGGGGATTTCCGCTGAATCCATGCTCTATGCCGAGGCCGAGTGTTCCTCCCAGTCCGTAGTACTCGGCACTGTCCACGAGGGGTATGGTGAAAAGCGAATGCGCGCAGATGGAAAATGAAGAGGAGTACAAAGAGGCGGAGTCGATTGTGCTGTACGTGGAGGGGTTCGGCTGAGCTACTGCAAACGGGCTTGCAAGCAGAGCGCAGCAAAGTGCTACGAGTGAACAGAGCCGGGAAGGACCGGCAATCTTGAGAGCGCTTGTCGTAATTTGTTTGATTTCAAGACCGGAGCACTGGCACCGTGGCCGTTTGTCCATATTTCCCCTCGCTTTCCGATGCGCATGGCACAGCTTTTCACGACTGCACCCTACCGGGGTATGAGAAGGCATATCTGCATTCGATTCATCCAATGTACCCGTTCACCGCGGACGCCACTGTTGCGAAAGGTCTTTTTTCTATCGCGAAAGGACGGATTGATTGATCCCATCACCTCTCTGTTCGTTATAGGTTTGTTTGTTGCGGGGAGGCCGGTTGGATGCCGATCGCGGCGGCCGAGCTACAATAGCGGTGCGAACATCCGGCTGACCGAGTTCCGTAGCCGGATGAGGGCTCTCTGCCCGGAGATGTCATTGAATCCTATCCGCCTGCACCGTCCCGCGTCCTTGTCGAACTGCCGTTGCAGGCGCCGGGCGGTGTCCCGGTCGTAGATCACGACATTCAGCTCGTAGTTCAATTGAAAGCTGCGGATGTCCAGGTTGGCGGTTCCCACCGTCGCGATCCGTCGGTCCACCGCGATCATCTTCGGATGAAAAAATCCCGATTCGTACAGCAGGATTTCGACTCCGGCTTTGAGCATGCGCTCGAAATAGGTATGCGCCGCCCAGAAGGCGATCCTCTTATCCGGAACACCGGTCATCATGAAGCGCACCCGCACCCCGCTCAGGGCCGCCGTTTCCATGGCGCTTTGAATGCTCTCATCCGGGATGAAATATGGACTTTGGATCAACACTTCCTCGTTGGCGTTGCTGATGAGAGTGAAGAACAGAAGCTTGAGCGAGTCCCATGCCGAGTCCGGACCGCTGCACACCACCTGCACCGGCAACCGTGGCTCTCCGGGCTTGCGTTCACCGGACCGCTCGGCGGAGAGAGCGGGGAAAAACCGGGCATCCCGTAAGAGCCCGGCGCCGCTGTTGTGCCATTCCAGCAGAAAAACTTCCTGCAGCAGACGCACAACCCCGCCTTCCAGCCGTAGATGCGTGTCGCGCCAGCCGGAGAACCTCGCGCCGCCGCTTATGTATTCCTCGCCGATGTTCATGCCTCCGGTATAGCCGATCCGGCCATCGATTACCGTGATTTTGCGGTGATTGCGGTAGTTGATCAGCCTTCCGAACAGGAAATTCTTGGGATCGAGAAAAGTGCGATATTCGATCCCCGCTTGATGAAGCCGCCGCTTGTAGGTGCGGCTGACTCGGAGAAAGCTGCCCACGCCGTCGAAAATCAGGCGTATCTCCACACCGGCCCGGGCCCTCTCCACGAGGATGTCGAGGATTCTGTTGCCCAAATCATCCGATTTCCAGATGAAGTACTCCATATGGATCGAGCTTCGAGCTCCGGCCAGATCGGCCAGCATCCGCGGAACATCCGTTCTCCGCTGAAGAAGGTGCGAACGCGATTGTCCAGCGTGATAACCGAATTGCTGCTGTTCAGAAGAAGGGTGAGCACCTTCATCGAATCGTTGTCCGTATCCGACTGCTGGCGCTGCAGGTACTTTCTCTGGCGCTCGAGGATGTTCGTCAGCTGGTCCCCGAAATACTCTTCCGGCCGATTTTTTACTATTTTTTTCTTTTTCCAGTCGACCCCGGCAAACGTGTAGAGGATCACGCCGATATAGGGCAGAAAGAAGATGGCCAGAAGCCAGGACATGGTGACCTGCGGATGCCGGTTGTCGAGTACGATCTTTAGCGTGATGGCGATCACGTAGAATACATATACGAGGTACAGGTAGAACGTAATCGAGCGCCAGGGTAGAACATTCATACAGGGTAAACGGCCTTACGCACGTATATCCTTACGCACGTATATCCTTACGCACCCACTCCGCTTTTCAACAGCTCGCGGAACATTTTTTCATCCAGTGTTTCCACTTCCAGCAGTCGCTTGGCGATTCTTTCGAGTATCTGTTTGTTGGCCTTCAACAGGCTCAATGCGCGCTCGTAGCTGTCGTTTATAATGCGTGCGATCTCCTCATCCACGTAGCTCTGCGTGCTCTCCGCATACTCGCGGATCATACCCGGCTCGGCCCGCGTTCCCAGCAGGGGGGCGCGTTGTTGCGTCAGGACCACGTTTTTGAACTTCTCGCTCATCCCATACTCGGTGATCATCCTTTTGACGATATCGGTGGCCTTGGTCAGATCGTTGGCCGCCCCGGTGGAAACCTGCCCGAATACGATCTGTTCGGCCGCTCGTCCGCCCAAAAGCACATCGACCTTGCCGGTCAGCTCCTCGAGGGTGAGTAAAAACCGTTCCTCGGTCGGAGTCTGCATGGTGTAGCCCAGGGCCCCCAAACCTCTCGGTACGATCGTTACTTTCTGCACCGGATCGGCCCCCGGTGTGCAGGCCGCCACCAGGGCGTGCCCCACTTCGTGGTGCGCCACAATTTCTCGTTCCTTGCTGTTGATCAGCCGGTTCTTCTTGCGCAGTCCGGCGATGTTTTTCTCTATGGCCTCTTCGAAATCGGCCTGGATGATCCGCTTGCGTTTCCCGCGCACGGCGAGCAAGGCCGCCTCGTTGACCACGTTGGCCAGATCGGCGCCCACGAAACCGGGGGTCATGCGCGCCACCACTTTCAGATCCACGGAAGGATCCACTTTCACGTTGCGGGTGTGAATCTTCAGTATCTGCTCGCGGCCTTCCAGATCGGGGCGGTCAACCAGAATGGTGCGGTCGAAGCGACCGGGACGCAGCAGGGCGGGGTCCAGGATCTCGGGACGGTTGGTGGCAGCCAGGATGATGACGCCGGTGGTGGAGTCGAATCCGTCCATCTCCACCAGCAACTGGTTCAGCGTCTGCTCCCGCTCGTCGTTGGTGGCCATCACGTTCATCCGCGCTCTGCCGATGGCATCGAGCTCATCCACGAACACGATGCACGGCGCCTTTTCACGAGCCTGCTTGAACAGGTCGCGTACCCGGGCCGCCCCCACGCCCACAAACATCTCCACGAAGTCCGAACCGCTCATGCGGAAAAACGGCACGCCCGCTTCCCCGGCCACCGCCTTGGCCAGCAGGGTTTTGCCGGTACCCGGCGAACCGACCAGGAGCACGCCTTTGGGGATCTTGCCGCCGATGGCGGTGTATTTCTGCGGCGTTTGCAGAAAATCCACCACTTCCACCAGCTCCTCTTTGGCCTCGTCCACTCCGGCCACATCGCCGAAGCGGACATCGATATCCCCCTCGGCCACGATTTTGGATTTGTTTTGACCCAGGCTCAACACATTGCCGCCGAGATTGCCCATGCGCTTGAACATAAAACGCCAGACAACCAGCAGGATGAGTATGGGCAGCGCCATACGCAGCAGCAGGTCCAGGATCGGAGTGTTTCGTTTTTCGACCGCGTAGTACTCCACGTTGTTGGCGTCCATCAGAGCGACGAAGCCCGGATCATCCACGCGTATGGTCTTGTATACGGTGACCCGCTCCTGCGACTCGAGCTGCTCCATCTCCTGTTCAGTGAGCGGAAGTCCCAAATAGGATTCATCGCTGATCTGGACTCGTTTGATCTCTCCGTTTTCGATTCTCGCTTTGAACTCACTGAACTCGATCAACTGTTCCTGCTGGAACAGCGATCGGGACAGCAGGTTGCTGAACAGCAAAAAGATCAGCAGACCAATGATCAGGTACCAGAAAGAAAAACGGAATTGTTTGTTCCGGAAGGAAAAAAACGGCTCCGGCTTGCATGGTCCTCCCTGGTCCTTGCAGTCTTTTTTCCAGGGGTCCGGGCCTTTGGCGTATGATTCCATGTATACTCTCCCTACAATTTATTGCCCAATTTTGTCAGCAACATTTTCAATTGCTGTTTTTCCGCTACGGACAGGGCGCCCAACAACTTGCGGAGCAGCTCGACGTGAGAGGGAAAGTGTTTCTCGATGTAGGAGTGTCCCTTTTCGGTTAGCGCAATGATCCTTCGCCTTCCATCCTGCGGATCGGGCCTTTTAGAGATCATTTTCTTTTCGAGAAGGTTTCCCAGAACCACGTCGATATTCCCGCTGGTGCTAAGTGTTTTCTCTAGCAGATCCTTCACGCACAGCGGGCCCGTTTGATAAAGGATCTTGAGGGTGTCGAACTGTCCGGCGGTCAAACCGTCGGCGGCAAGCAGGGGCAAAGCGCGTTGCTTGAGCGCCTGCATCGTTCGGGCCAGAGTCAACACCAGTGACAGGTTCAACTCATTCCCGCTTTCGCGGCTCATACCGAGAATATATCTCTAATTAGAGACAAAGGCAAATCGAATGATTCTGCTTTCAGTCCAGGTCCAGGGTCAATAAGGCCCGCTCAATCTCGGCGGCGGGATCCGGGCCGGAGGCCCATTCATCCGCATAGCCAAGGCAGTTGCAGATGAAGCGGGTGTTCTTGACGGTAACCTGTTTGCGATAGTGTACGTGGCCGCAGATCGAATATCGCACACCGTAGCGCAGGGCGAGCTCCCCGTAATCCGGGCTTCCCAGAAAGGCGTTCAGGTAGATCCACTCGGGATCGGGGCGCTGTACCGTGAACTCCTTGCGGGGAAGCACGTGGGTTACCAGAATGATCTTGCGATAGCTCGAGGAAGGACCTCTGTCGGCCGTGGTTTGCGCCAATTGCCTGTCCAGCTTGTTGTGGAAGGTGCGGTGCATCGTCAGGGTGTCACGATCCCATATCGCCTTGATGCGGTCCTGCCAGATCCGCTCGCCGAACTGCATGCGGTCGAAATCCTCCCGTGAATACCCTGATCCGCCGAAGCGGTAGTCGTACCAGCCCAGATCGCCGATGATCGTCCAGTCGCCGGCAATCGTCCGAGCGCCTCCGGTCAGGTTTCCCGGAAAGTGTTCGAGCGCTTTGTAGGCTTGCCAGGCGGTGATATCGGGATGCGATTCGTTCCAGATATCGTGATTACCGGGAACGAACAGGACCGGTACCGCAGAGCGATCCTGCAGCCTCTTGAGCGTTTCGAGGGTCAGCCGGTAATCGCTGGAAACATCGCCGGCGATGAGCATCGCTTCTACGGCGTGCCGACGCATGGCATCCACCAGAGCGTCCACAACGGTTAGCCCACCGTTGAGGTCAACATGGATGTCCGAGAGGATTCCAATTTTCATGGTTTGAGCTACTTTTTCTGCAGTCGGGGATTGAGTCGTTCGGAGAGGGTGTCCCCGATGATGTTGAAACACAGCACGGTCAGGGCGATTGCCAGGCCCGGATACAGGGCCATCCAGGGAGCCTGGACCAGGTAGTTGCGGGAATCCTTGAGCATCAGTCCCCAGCTCGGGGTCGGAGGCTGGGTTCCCAGGCCGAGGTAGGAGAGGGAGGCTTCCACCACAACCGAAAGGGCGAAGGTTATCGAGCCTTGTACGATGACCCTCCCGAGCAGATTCGGGACGATATGCTTGAATACGATTTTCAGGACCGGTGTTCCCAGGGCACGGGAGGCCTCGACATAGCCTTCATGGCGAAGGGCCAGGGTTTCGGCCCGCACCATGCGAGCAAATACGGGACTGTAGATGATGCCGATGGCGAGCATCACCTGAAGCAGTCCGTATCCCAGAAATGATACCACGGTGATGGCCAGCAAGATCGTGGGAAACGACAGAAGACTGTCCATGACAAGCATCAGCGTATTGTCGGTCCAGCTTCCGCCGAGCCCCGCGGTCAGTCCTACGATCATTCCCAATGTGGTGGCGATGGATACCGAAACGATACCCACCAGGAGCGCCGAGCGCGATCCGAAGATGATTCTGCTGAGTACATCCCGGCCGAAGTTATCCGTGCCCAGCGGATGCAACCAGCTGGGTGCGTGGAAACGGTTTTCCACATCCTGGGCCACCGGATCGTGGGGAGCGATCCAGGGAGCCGCCAAAGCGGCGGCTCCCAGAATCAACAGAAAAGCTACGGCGATGTAGTACAGCCGATTGGCTGTCGTGCCTCGAAGCATGGATCGCGCGGTCCGATTATCTCAACTCGGTCCAGCGGAAGTCGAAAGTGTCGAGCTTCGGCGTAATGCGGAACTCATACACATTGTTGCGCATGGCGTTGAACTCGTAGTTGGAACCCAGGAACATGAAGGGAACTTCACGGGCCATGAGCTCCAGTACCTCGTCGTAAATGACTTTGCGATTTTCAAATCCCGCCGTCTTGGCCCCCTGTTCGATAAGCTGGGCGGCGCGCGGGTTGTCCCAGCGCACATAGCGCCTTTCCGGGACGCCGTATCCGCCGAGGGTGCCGTCGGGATCGAGTTTTCCGGTGTGGCCGATCACGGTCATATCGTAGTTGGCCTGCTTGTACACGTCGCTGAGCCAGGTGGACCAGTCCACCAGGCGGATCTGTACGTTCATACCCACTTCGCTGAGCATGGCCTGGTACATCTCCCCTGCTTTCACGTGAAGCTCGTAGTTCTGAGGGAGAAACAGCTCGAACACACGATCCTGCCCGACCCCGGCCTCTTTGAGGAGCCGGCGGGCTTTGGCCGGGTCGTAGGGATATAGGTCTGTGAAGTCCTTGTAGTAGGCATTGTCGTGATCCATGAAGGTGCCGATAGGCTTGCCTCCGCCGTAAACGGTGTCCAGGACTTTCTGCTTGTCGATGGCGTGGCTGATGGCCTGGCGGACGCGCACATCGTTCAGATCGGGCCGGCTGCAGTTGATGGACATGACTAGGGTAAGAGCGGTGAGACGGGTTTCCACCTTGGTGTCCGGACTCGATTCCAGCTGGGCTACCGAGTCCGGATCTATCCGGTACGCCACGTCGAGCTGTCCGGACAGCAGACCCTGAACCGCAACGGTCTGTTCGGTGATAATGTTGATATTCACCCCATCCAGCTTGGGCAGGCCTTTCATCCAGTAATCGGGATTCTTCTTCAGCACGACCCGGCTGTCACGGACCCACTCCGCGAAGCGGTACGGCCCGGTTCCCACGGGCTGGTTGGCGAAGTCGTGTCCGGCATCGATCAGGCTTTTCGGCAGAATTGCGCTCCAACCGGAGCCCAGGGTGGCCAGGAGCGGCGAGTTGGGCTCGGAGAGCTTGAACACGACCGTACCCTCATCCGGAGTTTCGACCGAGGCGATCGCCGCATAGTCCTTGACCTTGGGACTGGCCGTTTCTTCATTCATTATCCGCTCGAACGTCGCCTTGACATCCGCCGAGCTCAGGGCGTCCCCGTTGTGAAACTTCACGCCCTTTCGCAGGGTGAAGGTCCAGCTCAGGCCGTCAGTAGAAATTTCCCATTTCTCCGCCAGGGCGGGAACGATCTTTCCGGATGCGTCCGGCTCCACCAGCGTGTCATAGATGCTCTTCAGGGTTTGAAAGGTCAGGGTGCCGGCGGTCTTGTGCGGATCGAGAGTATCGGGATTACCCTGCAGGGCGAACTCCAGCACTCGTTCCTCGGGCTGGCCGTTTGCTGTCACTGTGCCCGCCGCCAGGGCGAGCAGTACCAAAACCGCTGCCGCGATTTTCCATAGGTGCATGCGTTTCATCTGTACCTCCTTCTGCATCTTTCTGCAGATAGTAATATATCCCCGCTACGCGGGGGGGATGTGTTTTCCATGTATACAGGCCACCAGATGGCCCTCGCCGATATCAACAAGCTCCGGTTGCTGCTCCAGGCAGCTGGAATCCCTGCGGTCGCACTGCGCCGCAAACACACATCCGGCGGAGACGGCCTCCGCCGGCTCGTTTTCCTGCACCTTTTCATCCGCAGTTATGGTTCCGTGCAGAGTGGGACTGGCCGAGAAGAGCTTGAGCGTGTAAGGGTGGACGGGCCTGTCCATGATCTGTTCGGTCGTACCCAACTCGACGATCCTGCCCCTGTACATGACGGCGATCCGGTCGCTCAAGTAGGCGACCAGATTCAGATCGTGGGAGATGAACAGGTAGGTCAGGGCGAGTTTGTTTTTCAGATCCATCAGAAGATTGATGATCTGGGCCTGGATGGAAACGTCCAGATTCGAAACCGGTTCATCGAGAACGAGAAACTCCGGCTGCATGGTCAGAGCCCGGGCGATCACGATCCTCTGTTTTTGGCCGCCCGAGAACTCGTGGGGATAGCGGTTTTGATGGCTTGGTGAAATACCGACCGTTTCCAGAATCTCCTCGACGCGCCGCACACGCTCGGGTTTCGGCACGCCGAGATTGATCAGGCCTTCCTCGAGACTGGCGCCGATCCGCATCTTGGGATTGAGGGCGCTGTTGGGGTCCTGAAACACGATCTGCATGCGCCGGCGGTAGGTACGCAGCGCTTTGCCTTTCAGGTTCTCCAGAGACGTACCGGCAAAGCGCACCTCTCCTGAGGTGGGGGGATCCAGATGAAGGAGCGCGCGGGAGACCGTGGTCTTGCCGCACCCGGATTCGCCAACGAGCCCGAAGACGGTATTTTTCTCGATGTCGAAGCTGATGCGATCCACGGCCCTGAACGCGGCGCGTTTGCGGGCGAGCAGTCCGCGTCCGTAGAACTCTTTCACCAGATTGCGTATCTCTACGAGTCGATCCATTTCTTTCCAATCATGTGACAGGCGGCGGTGTGCCCCTCCGAGTGTTCCACGGTCGGGGGAATTTCCCGCGAGCAGATCTTTTCGGCCAGCGGGCAGCGGGGGTGAAAGGCGCAGCCTTCAGGAATATGTTCGGCGTCGGGAACCCGCCCGGGAATGACTTCCAGGCGCCGACCCCGCTTGCCCGCGTCGGGGATGGACAGAAGCAGCAGGCGGGTGTAGGGGTGAAGCGGTTCGTTGAACAATCTCTCCCGGACCGCGGATTCTACGATTTTGCCGGCGTAGATCACCGAAACCCGGTCGGATATTTCGTGGACCACAGCCAGATCGTGGGAAATGAACAGCACGCCCATGGAAAAGCGATCCCGCAGCTGCAGGATCAGCTTGAGAATCTGCAGCTGCAGAGTGACGTCCAAAGCAGTGGTCGGTTCGTCGGCGATCAGGATCGAGGGATCGCAGCATATCGCCATGGCGATCATCATGCGTTGCTTCATGCCCCCCGAAAGCTCGTGGGGATATCCGGAGAGGAATCGTTTGGAGCCCGGAAGTCCCACCAGTTCGAAAAGCTCGACCGCCCGTTCGATCGCCTCGCTTCGCTCCATGCCGAGGTGAAGGCAGAGCATTTCGGTGATCTGCTCGCCGATTTTGAGGGATGGATTCAGGTATTTGGCGGGCTCCTGGAACACCATGGCGATCTCCCGCCCCCGTGTCTTCCTGCGCTCGGCCTCGGGAAGGGCGAGCAGGTCCGTTCCCCTGCAGAGGATCCGCCCGCCGTTGATCCTGGCCGGTGGGGTGGGAAGCAGTCCCATGATGCAGGTGGAGGTGACCGTTTTTCCCGAGCCTGACTCGCCCACCAGCCCGTGTATTTCCCCGGAGCGAACACTCAGGTCGATTCCCCGCAGCGCTCGGGCTGCGCCCCTCTGCAGTTCGAAGCTCACGTCCAGATCCTGAACGGCAAGCAGTTCGCCGTTGTTCCCGGCATCGGCGTTTGTGTTTTTGTTCGAATTGTTTCTTGCTTCGCCGTTCATGCCTGGCTCGAATTTCATTCGATGCGGATCCTCGGATTGAGCACGCTGTAGAGGATGTCGACGATGAAATTGATCAGGGAGAAGATGATGGCCACGAATACCACTCCTCCCTGGATCAGGGGGAAATCCCGCTGATAGATCCCGGTGAGAAACAGCCGCCCCAGTCCCGGCAGCGAAAAAACCTGCTCGGTGATGATCGCCCCTCCGAGCATGTAGCCGAGTTGGATTCCGGTAATCGTGACCACCGGCAGAAGGGCGTTCTTGAGGGCGTGTTTGTATTTGACCATCCGTTCGGTAAGCCCTTTGGCCCTGGCCGTAATCACGTACTCCTTGCTCAGCTCTTCGATCATGGAAGCACGGGTCAGCCGCAGGATGATGGCCGCCCGCGCGATGCCCAGGGAAACGGCGGGCAGGATCAGGTGCACGATGCTTCCCGATCCGAACAACGGAAAGATCGGGATCTTCACGGCGAATATCAACAGCAGCATGATGCCCAGCCAGAAGCTCGGTATGGCCATGCCGAGCTGGGAGAAGGCCATTCCCGTGTAGTCCCAGGCGGACCAGCGCTTGACCGCGGAGATCACCCCGAGAGGGATGGCGATGACAATCGAAATCAGAATCCCCAGAATCGCCAGAGAAAGGGTCAGGGGAAAACGTTGGAAAACCAGCGTGATGACCCGCTGACCGCTGATCAGCGACTGTCCGAAATCGAAACGCACCACGTTCCAAAGCCACTGAACGTACTGAGCCGCAATCGGCTGATCCATGCCCAGCTCGGCACGGATCGCGGCGATCGCTTCCGGGGTGGCGTCCATTCCCGCCACCACCAGAGCCGGATCGCCCGGAATGATGCGGATAACAAAGAACACGATCGTGGAAATCAGAAAGATTGTGAGAATAAGTCGTCCGAGGCGCCGCGATGCGAAGATCAGCAATTTCATCGATGATTCACTACTCTGTGTAGGGTGCACATTGTACCGAGGCGTGTCAATCAATCAAGGTCGAACGGATGCGAATGCCAGGATCGCAACGATCGCTCCCGTGCTTCCGGCGGCCGGAAACGACGCTGCCGCAGGATTCGGCGTCCGCGGGGCCGGTGGATTTACAGCACATCGGCTTCCCGACTTGGTGCTCCGATGGAATTGCGGTACACTCATCACCCATGGAAGCGCAACGGCGTGGTCCCGGGATGCTCGATCGCTGGGCGCGATTCATCGATTCTTTATACGAGGCGGGAATTGCGACCTCCGGCGATGCCAAACGGATCTTCGAAGAGCTTGATGGTGGTTACACGCAGGCGCACCGGCACTATCACAACTGGTTTCATATCGCCTTGTGTCTCGATGAGCTGGAAGCGGCGCGGTCTCTGGCCACCAGCCCGATCGCCGTCGAAATGGCCGTGTGGTTTCACGACGCTGTCTACATTCCAGGTGCCCCGGACAACGAGCGGCTCAGCGCCGAGATGGCGCAGGAAGCAGCGGAGAGCCTTCATTTGCCTCCGGCCATCGTACGGGAAGTGGCGGATCTCGTCCTGGCAACGCAGCATTTATCCGGGGAGAAACCCACCGGCGGTCCGGACGGCTCTTTGATCCGGGATATCGATCTGTCCATCTTCGGGCAAACGCCGCAGCAGTTCAACCGCTACGAAGAGGGAATCCGCCTCGAGTACGCCTCCGTGCCGGACAGGCGTCGATGGGAGCGACGACTCGCCGTGCTGGAAATGTTTCTCTCACTTCGAAAGATCTATGAAACCGGTTATTTTCGCGCCCGCTATGAACAGCAAGCCCGCCGGAACCTGGAGCGCTCCACGCTGCGTTTGCGCCGGCTTATTGCCGGCTGAGCCCGGGCGCCTACAGAATTCTTTCCAGGTCTCGGATGTCCCGGATGATGGGATGGTCTTGGATTTCTCCGATCCCCTTTCGTTCGAAGCGGTTGATGATCACTGAGGGCATCCCCACCTTTTCTGCGCCGACCGCATCATCGTAGTAGTTGTCCCCGACATACAAGCATCGGGAGGCCGAAATACCGGCCTTTTCCAGGGCCAGGCGGAAGATAGCCTCATCCGGTTTTTCGATGCCCACTTCCGAGGATATGATGATTTGCTCGAAATATTCGGCCAAGCCCTGACGAGCCAGGACTGAGCGGGCCGAGGGGTCCCAGTTGGAAATGACGCCAAGACGAAGGCCTTTTCCTGTCAGATTGTCCAACACGGCGGCGGAAAAAACGAAGGCGCGCCAGTAGTCTTCGGTTTCATCCTGCAGCTCTCGCCAGCGAGTAAAGACCTTGCACAGATCGAGACGCAGGCTGAGGTGGTAGTTCAACACCCCCAGGTACCACGGTGAATAGGTTCGCGGATCCTTTCCGAGCATACCCGGGTATTCCCTCATGAAGATCTTGTCCGCATGGTGAAAGGCATGCGCCAGATCTTGTTCGCTTACCTCGACATCGTGTTCACGAAGAACCTGATGGTAGGTCGGCTCCCTCATATTGTACAAAAGCGTATAGCCGATGTCGAACCAGACGAAGGTGACCCGCTCTACTCCTGCGGGAAGGCTGGTCTGGCCGGTGCGTTGCAGCCGGCCGGCTGACCGCTCGTTGCTGCTCTCATTGTCGCGCATCATCTCTCCATGGGGAAATCCGGACTCTACGTTAAAGATGCTCTTTTTAGGGTAGGAACTACCATAGTAGACACCGCGGATTTCGTCAACGTGTACGAGAGTATGGGGCGGCGGCCTCCGGCAGCGTTTGGAAGCTGTGATGATCTGTTGTTCACCCGGTGATCCCGCCGGCTTCCGTATGAGACGACATTTAAAAAAACAGAACTGCAGGCACTCCTATAGCCGTGTTGTCGGTATACATTTCGTAGATTACGGGCACGAGGCCACCAAGCTTTCTCACGGTCGTATAGGAATTGTCCGTATAAAAGGTCATCGAGATATGTCCGAAATCATGAAACTTGATCGTAATATAATCGGTTTCAGCTCCGTCGGCGGTGAACACTCCGTAGTACAGAGAGGCATCTATATTCGCGTTTACGTTCGTGATCGAAATATGCTGGCTCGTGGTGGCGGGAATCGTGCTCCAGGAACCGTCGTAGTACCTGTCGGCAACATCGAACTCATCATCCGCGGTGCGGGTCACGTTGAATGCATAGAACTCCGTTGTCATCACAATATTTTTAAAGTACCACACATCCTCGAAGTGCTCGTTGACGTCGTAGGCGAATATGTAGCCCAGCGCCGGATCCAGCTCACCCGTATATTCCTTCTCGCTTCCATTGACAAAAACCAAGATGAAGCGGTCTTCGTATATTTCAATCACGGTGTCGCTGCCCTGGATCCCGAGTGTCGCCACCCCCGTGCCGGCATCATAGGTATAGCCTGAAACGGTATAGTGAAGGGTATCAGTATAGTTCCAATCGTAGGTCTTCTGGTACTGTGCACCGTAACGGGCCGCGGAGAAGCTGTCGCTCGTAGTGGTGATATCCCAGCGCTCAATGTTGCTACCGTATGTCGCCGGACCGGGAACATAGTAGTAGTCGCCTTCGAAGCCGGCCATTATCTCGGCCAGGGCGGGAGGATCCACGGGTGCGGTCGGCTGTGAGCAACCCATCAGGATCAATACAAAAATACAAGCCGCCGAGGTGATGATTTTTTTAGTCAACGATTTCCCCTTGATGTAAAACTGACGCTGCGTCGTCGATTGTATGGGAAGCGGAAACCGGTGTCAATCAAGAGTCGGCGTAGATCCGACGCCCGGGTATCTCAGGCGTGCGCCTCGCGTTATTGCCTCCGGAGGATGCGGAATCCGTACATCGTATTTCGGCTGTCAGCCCGAGGACCGGGTATGGTCCGGTAGGAACATTGGAAGTAAAAGGTGCTGATATTCAGACAGCTTCCGCCCCGGACCAGGAACGTAGCCGTGTCGTCGTTGCTGAAATAGTAGTAATCGGTTCCCGGGGTGATATTGTTCTTGTCCTGGTAGTTGTCGCTCAGCCATTCCCAGACATTGCCGTTCATGTCTTTGAGCCCCTGGGGCGTGTCCCCTCCCGGGCTTTTGGAGCCCACCGCGGCCGGGGCGCTGGCGCTCTCGGGAGCCACGTTGCACACCACTTTGGTTCCGTCCCACACATTTCCCATGGGGTACAGGCGTTCCGGATCGCCGCTTGCGCCTTTGGCCGCGGCGTACTCCCACTCGACTTCCGTGGGCAGCCGGTACCCCGATGCGCTTAGGTCAGCGAGCCCGTTGGCGTCGTAGGCGGCGTCGAGCGATTCCTGCTCCGAGAGCCAGTTGCAGAAAGCGACGGCTTCGTACCAGCTGACGCCCACCACTGCCTGATCCGGCTGGTTGAAATCCGGATCATTCCAGTACTCGGGTTCGCTCCAGCCTTCGGCGACCTTGGTGCTCCAGCCGTTGGCGGTCCAGTAACTTTCGGTGGTGTAGCCGCCGTGGGCGATGAACTCGGCGAACAACTGGTTGGTGACCTCTACTGAAGAGATCAGGAGGTTGTGGGAGATCGTCTGCGAGAGCGGGGGAATGGGGCCGTAGGTCCCGTCTCCCATATCGAAGGAATCACCGGCCGCCTGGATCAGTACCATGGTGCCCGGGTCGTCTGGATCTGCACCGGCTGGATTGTTTTTGCATCCACTCGATAGACTCAGCATACCAGCGAGCACAATCATACAAATCAGAAAATTCAGATGCTTTTTCATAGACTCCCTTCCATCGAAGGCATGCGGCCGCAATCGGCTTATTTGTTCGTGCGCCCTCGGCATACGCGGATTCACTCTGTCCATTGTAGTCGCCTTTCTATGCGCCTGCTGTCGCAATAGGACTTTTTTTCGTCGCGATTGGTCGAAATGGAGCCTAGATGAGCTGCAGCCGCGGTCCGAAGCCGGATCAAGACTCCTGCGATGGGTGCCGCATCAGGGAACCGGGTGTGAATCCGAAGGCCTGGCTAAACGCAGCGGAAAATGTGCTCGGGCTTCTGTATCCGGCCGCACACCCGGCATCCGATAGGGTGGAACAAGTCGATCCCTACTACCCGGAAAGATGTTCGCGAATCTGTTTCAGCTGATAGCTCAGATCCTCGATTTCTTTGATCCAGAAAGCCTTGCTCCCCCATTCGGAAAAATTCTGTGCGAAGTTGTAGTCCTTGGCCTGCATCGCAGACCAAGTCAGGAAATAAATGATGCGCATGAAGCGCAGGGGCTCGATGAGCTGCAGTGATTCGGGGTCGAATTCGATGAAGCGGGTGTATCCTTCCAGCAGTAGATCCATCTCGGGGCGGCAATCCGACAGATGACCGGGCAGCAGCAACCAGAGATCCTGTACCGCCGGCCCCATCATCATATCGTCGAAATCCAAAACGATCAGACCCTGTTCCATCCTATCCAGGATGTTTCCTCGGTGGCAGTCGCCGTGAATCCTCATGGTTCCCATACCCTCGAACAGCGGGGTGATGAGGGAAAGGGTCTGTTCACAGACCGATTGGAAATCATCCACACAATCCGGCGGAACCAGACCCTGTGCCACGAGCTCCCCGCAGTAGTTTTCCGTGGTTGCCGATGGGGAACAGACGGTGCGGTGCTGCGCCGATTCTGTTTTCCCCACCTGGTGGATCCGTCCCACGATCGATCCCAGGCGGACCCAGTCCTGATCCGAGGTGATGTCGAATGTTCGTCCGGCGCGGAGAGGGAACACGGCGAAGCGTATCCCTCGAACCTCACCGAGTGTTGTTCCGCCCTGAAGGATCAAAGGCGGGATCACCGGAATATCCGCTTCTGCGCACTGAAGCAGAAAGCGGTGTTCTTCCATGATTCCCTCGGCGTTCCAGCGCTGCGGGCGGTAGAACTTGACGATGTAGCGCCCGCCCTCTTCATCCTGCAGTCCGTAGACCCGGTTTATGTAGCTGTTGTACGGCGTGATCACCGATTCGAGGCTCACGCCGCAGTGCTCCTCCACGCACGGCAATATGATATCCGGTGTCAGCAGGTGGAACGATGTATTGTCATCCATCCCGCCATTATCCTCGATTATCCGCAGCGGTCAATACGGCTGGTTTCAGAATTCCGATCGGGGTGGCCCAGCCTGCGCGCTTCGACCTGGGCGGCCTGGTCGCTATGGCTGGTCGCTCTTGTATCGGCGGCCCATTTGCCGTATCGTCATACACCGTATGGAAAATAAAAAACCGGGGGAGACGGATCGGCGAACGGATTCACGGCAGTACGTGTTTTTTGCCGGCTCGGTCCGCTACGTGGAGGATCTTCTGGCACGGGAATTGATAAATTTGGGTGCCCGCAACGTCCGGGAGACCCGCGCCGGCGTCTATTTCAGCGGCACTTTGGAGACAGCCTATCGTGCCTGTCTCTGGTCCCGGGTGGGAAGCCGAATCCTTCTGCCTCTGAATAGTTTCCCTGCCGCCTCCCCCGAGGAGCTGTACGAGGGTGCGGCGCAGATCCCGTGGCCGGATCATCTTTCCGCCGACAGCACGCTTGCCGTGGACTGCTCACTATCGCACTCCGCGATCCGTCACTCGGTGTATGCCTCCCAATTGGTCAAGGATGCGGTCGTGGACTGTTTCCGCGCCGATACCGGGCAACGGCCCTCGGTGTCGCTGCAGCGACCCGACATACGGCTGAACCTGCATCTGCACCAAGACCGGGCGGTCATCAGTGTGGACCTGAGCGGAGAGAGCCTTCATCGCAGGGCCTACCGGCGGCAGAGCGGCGAGGCACCTCTCAAGGAGAACATCGCCGCCGCCGTGCTGCTGCGCGCGCATTGGCCGGAGATCGCAGAATCCGGGGGCGGCTTTGTCGATCCCCTCTGCGGTTCGGGAACCCTGCCCATCGAGGCGGCGCTGCTCGCCGCCGACTGCCCGCCGGGGCTTTCCCGCTCGTATTTCGGTTTTCGGGGCTGGAAGGGACACGATGAGAGGCTTTGGCGGGAGCTTTGCGAAGAGGGGCGGGAGCGTTTCGCAGCCGGCCGCAGAAACCTCCCCCTCATCGTGGGCTATGACCGCGATCCGGCGGCCGTGCGTGCAGCCCGGGAGAATCTGAAGCGGGCTTCGTTGCAGGATCTGGTTCGCATCGAGCGGCAGGAGCTCGGCCGCCTCGAGGTTTCGGAGTATCAGACCGGACTGCTGGCCACCAACCCGCCCTACGGAGAACGGCTCGACGAGAATCCGGATCTAACGGGGTTGTACGCCAAGCTGGGGCGGGTGCTGAAAGCGCAATGCCCGGGTTGGAAAGCCGCGGTGCTCACCGCCCACGCGGAGCTGGCCAAGAGCATCGGGCTGCAGGCGTTCCGCCGTCATACCCTGTATAACGGACCCATCAAGTGCACCCTTGTCCATCTCGACCTCGTTGCCGAGAACAAGCTGGCCGATGCGCCGGCGGCTGAGCGAGCCGGAGGGCGTGTGGCGGCAGATGAAGCACCGAAACCCTCGCCGGTTGATTCGAAACCCGCCTCTTCCGGTTCTCCCTCTCCGGCTGCAGCGAGCCCCGGGGCGTCCATGTTCGCCAACCGGCTTGCGAAGAACCGGAAGCGCCTTCGCCGCTGGCTGCGCTCCGAAGGGGTATCCTGCTATCGGGTCTACGACGCTGACATGCCCGAGTATGCAGTGGCGGTGGATGTGTATGAAAATCGGTGGGTTCACGTGCAGGAATACGCCCCTCCTCCCACGGTGCAGCCCGAAGCAGCACAACGGCGCCTGCAGGAAGCTTTGGCCGTGCTGCCAGAGGCGCTGGAAATCGATTCAGCGGATGTATTCTTGAAAGTCCGCGAGCGTCAGCGAGGCCGGCGGCAGTACAAGAAGATGAATCACCAAGGGGTTTTTTATGAGGTGCGGGAGGGCGGCTATCGCTTCCTGGTCAACTTTGCCGATTATCTGGATACGGGGCTGTTCCTCGATCACCGGCAGACCCGCCGCTTGATCCACGATCTGGCAGCAGGGCGCCGCTTTCTGAATCTGTTCTGCTACACGGCAAGCGCAACCGTCTACGCAGCCAAAGGCGGAGCGGCGGCCAGCGCATCGGTGGACAGCTCCAGACGGTACCTGTCCTGGGCAAAAGAGAACCTGCTCGCTAACGGGGTAGATCCGGATCGTCACGTTCTGGTGCAGGCGGAGTGCCTGGAGTGGCTGCGCCGGGCGAAGGGCCGATACGGCCTGATCTTCGTCGATCCTCCCACCTTTTCCAATTCCAAGGATCGAATGCGCGTATTCGAGGTTCAGCGCGATCACGTGGAGCTGATACATCTGGCGCTGGAGCACCTGGAACCGGACGGTACGCTGATCTTTTCCACCAACTACCGCAGGTTCAAGCTCGACCAGGCTGCCCTGGGCCGGGTGAAGGTGGAGCCGCTCACCGAGGCCACCCGGCCTCCGGATTTCGCTCACCGCCGGCCGCACCAGTGCTGGAAGATCTCGTTTGCCGGCGATGCTCGTGCCACCCGCGCCTGATCGCGACAGGATAACTTCATGCCGCAACAACAGCGTTTTCCACTTTTGTGTATTGCAGATTGAATATAACGATCAGACGCATGGAGATTTGGGGAGGTTATGGGGGGCAACGGTGTGCTCGATCAGATCTGATTTCATCTGTGTTTCAACAATTTATTTCTATGCATATCCTCATCGCCATCAAAAGTCCTCAGCATCCCAACCGTGATTACGAAAGGCGGGACAGCCAACTGATGAAGGGGAGCAGGGCGGCGGTTGCCGCGGTCGTGAAGATCCACAAGCCGACGCTCAGGTTGTCATCCAGTTCGAATATCTTGGTCGCTACCACCGCCCAGATAGCCACCGGCATGGCGGACTGTACCACTATCACCTTGAAGGCCAGCGGATCTGCCGACAGCGTGTATCCGGCTGCCACGGCCAATAACGCACCCGTTGCCGGTGCGATAATGAACTTCACGGGGAGTATCCCGAGATAATGTCTAAGCTCTTTAAAGAACAGCCGTACCTTCATGCTCAATCCGAAGCTCAGGGAGTAGATGATCACCGCCGTAAAGACGAACACGCGCCGGGGCAGTTCGAGATAATCGGAAAAGGGAGTGCCGCTGAGACCCAACGTAATTCCGACGATGATGGCAAAGACAGGAAACAGGCTTACAGGATCTTTGAAATTCTCTTTTATGGCGTTTACAAAGCCGACCTTTCTGCGTGTTGAAAACATCCGGGCGACTGTAAATACCACGGTAAAGAAATAGGGCACGGCCAAGAGAGTGTACATCTGCGACAGGAGCAAGCCTCGTTTGCCGAAATACAGGAGGCAGAGAAAGCCGCCCATCGTGGGGCCGACATTGGAAAACATCGACGAGACGGTGAAGGATCCCTGGAAAAGCCGGTTTTTTCCGTACAAACGGGCTATGAGAAAACCGAAAATCCCTGATATGGAATAGACGAGTATCGCGATTATGGAGATCCGATAGTAGGTCAAAAAATCGTCCCAGCGGATTCCCCAGAAGATAAGAAGGATTGTCGGGGTCTCCACAAAGATGACCGTCCACCGTGATAGGCCGCGACTGATGCTCTGCAGAGACGGGCGGATTTTTCGGGCAGCCCAGCCGAGAACCAGACAGCCATATACCGGCAGTGAAAAAACCAAAAACTCTCTCATTCTGGCTGTTATTTCTACAGTATCAGGACCATAACATCCAGCCCCAGACGGTTTCCTTGCCAAAGAGCCGTGGCGCTCACCTCAAGCCGGCAGCGTAGCAGCCGGGAGGCAGGCCTGCCGCGGGATTTGTTTGTCTGGTTTTGAATTATTTCAAACCTGCTCTGATCTCACCGTTCGGCAGCATGTTGTTGGGATGGTATTCGCCGGTCTCCTCCATTTGATATCGAATGCAATCCTTCTTTCCGACCAGACAGTAGTTTTCTATCCAGTATCTGTCCAGCTTTCCCTGCTCGGTATAGGTTCTGATTGGGCAACAATAGTACCATTTGCACGCTGTAATCTTTCCCTTTTCCATCAGCTTCTCCCAGCCCTTTCTCCTGTAGTGATCAAGACCGACCTTTCCTCTTTGGTAATCTTGATGCCAGCCGTCATAAACCGGAAGCCATCTGTACAGTAGTTCCCGCCAAGCCTCCAGAAAAACGGGTTCTCTTCTCATAAACGCCGCGGCGGACAAGACTCTGTTTTTGGTGAAACGGCTCAATTCATCCAGCCACTCCACGCCCTCCTCCGACCGTAGCAGATGGTGGTCGATGATCAAGGTTTCGATATGGTTAGTCAGCTCGACGGCGTTTTTCCATACTACTTCTCTTTGTGTCTCTGAACCCGCAGCGAAGCGATACAAAGGAGGTCCGGAAACCAAAACGATATTCGGGTTCCACTCCACGATCCGGGCTATGGTCTGTTCATCGAACAGTTGTATATCCGAAGCATGAACGAATACTTCTCCCTCCTCTTCAACTCTGCTCATCATCACCGTGTTATCGTCTTTTTCCCGCCTCCCATGAGGAACGGGAGCGGAAAACTCCAATAGCCCCTCTCTCGTTTCTTCGGCATCGTGCAGTTCGTTCCCTGCGGCTGCGGCCAGCGCTTCTCTTCGTCTCTGTTGCATGAAGCGACAATCATCCGCCGTCTTGGCCCAAATGCGGCAGTTCGAAAACGCACTTTTTACCGGTTTGATTCCCAGCTGGTAGGGATTGGCATTGTACAGCGGGCAATGATCACCGTGAAAATGGCTGATCACTATATCAGTGGCCCCCCTCAACTCCTCGATGATCACCTCTCTTGCACATGCTCCCACGGCCACCTGAAAGGGATGCGGTAGAAATCCATGACGCTGCCAGCCCAAGGCGATCCCCGGATCAATGACGATTCTATGATTCTTCAACTCTATCGAACAACAAAGGCCACGAACTCCCAGAGATTCAGCAGCCAATATCTTTATGTTCATTGCTTTCCATCATACAATGGATCAGAGCCGAGGCAAAAAGGCTCGATGTTGTCCGGGTCTGTAAATCCGGCGGCATCCCGGATACCGTGCC
>Ga0272441_10002391_pt1 | contig 37881 bp, 27 predicted proteins | sample SSMProp6N_FD_193582 | JGI IMG/M metagenome (GOLD analysis project Ga0272441, IMG submission 193582) | Marine sediment archaeal communities from Little Sippewissett salt marsh, Falmouth, MA, United States - SSM-Prop-6N | ecosystem: Environmental > Aquatic > Marine > Wetlands > Sediment ... | reverse complement strand
AATTCATAATTTAGAGAGAATATTACTCCATTGAATAGAGACGGTCCCTCAGATGTCCTGATGAAAAGCACCTCTTTGACCGGCTGAATACCTTTGCGGGCTGTGCTGGTAATGAATGAGATTCCACTGCTATCTGTAAATCAGGACGGTGCAATACGTGTCCATCTCCTGTGATGGATATTTTCCCGTTGTGATAATAGATTATAGTCTTTAAAGGAACCAGCTATGGAAAGAGATGAAAAGAAGTTAATCAGAAACAGCACTGCTGAATTTCTGATATTCACCGCAGAGGGTGGTGAAGAGACGATTGAGGTCCGGTATGTGGATGAGACCATCTGGGCGAGCCAGAAAATGATGGCCGCACTCTTCGGGGTCGATGTGCGGACAATCAGTGAACATCTGAAAAACATCTTCGAAACAGAAGAGTTAGATCAGAATTCAGTTATCCGGAAATTCCGGAATACTGCACGTGACGGAAAACAATACAATACAAAATTTTACAGCCTGGACGCTATTATTTCAGTTGGCTACCGGGTAAATTCAAAACGGGCCACACAATTCCGCCAGTGGGCAACACAGGTCTTGCGGGAGTTTGCGATCAAAGGCTATGTGCTCGACAACAAGAGGATGGAGAACGGCACATTCCTCGGTGAGGACTATTTTGAGCGTCTCCTTGCTGAAATTCGTGAGATACGCCTCAGTGAGAGGCGGTTCTACCAGAAGATCACCGACATCTATGCAACCAGTCTGGACTATAACCCGCATGCACCAACAACCCGCGACTTCTTTGCAAAAGTCCAGAACAAACTCCACTTTGCTATACATGGGCACACTGCAGCAGAACTCATAAAGGAACGTGCCGACAGTGAAAAAGACCACATGGGCCTTTCCACCTGGGAAAAAAGCCCTGACGGGAAAATTCTCCGGACTGATGTGGTGGTCGCGAAAAATTACCTTTCCTCCGAAGAACTTGATTCCCTTGGGCGGATCGTAAATGTATGGCTTGATCTGGCGGAAGAGCGGGCAAAACGAAAAATCCCGATGACGATGGAGGACTGGGCAGAGCGTCTTGATAAGTTCCTTGCGTTTGATGACCGGAACCTGCTCGAAAACAACGGCACTGTTTCAAAAGAGGAGGCGAAGAAATGTGCCGAGAATGAATTTGAGAAGTATCGTGTTGTTCAGGACAGACTGCATGAAAGTGACTTTGACCGGATGATTCGGGAGGCGGGGCATGTTTATTTGTATCGGGGGGATTGATGGATGGCATTTCGGAGATACACTGAGGGCCTGTAAAGTGGATGCTCAATCAGTGTAGAATGTGTCGAATCTCTTCCTGTCAAATCCTGAAACCAGTGCATTGCAATGGATTTCGTCGCCGAAATTCTCTATCTGTATTGCACCCCAGACAAATTCCGTATTCCTGCCTTTGGTGTTTCTGAAGTTTTCTGCAATGGTCTCTGCATGCTCTTCCGAGAGCCCTTCTCCTCCTGTGATTATGAGCAGGCACTGATTTGCTTCACGGTAGTCGGTAGCAAAGAGCGGATGGCGGAGGCATTCATGGGTGATGTAATCTGCGTCGGTGCAGTTTTTCATACTCCCTGCATACAATGTCGCACACCTTCCGGTGTGTAAAAAATCATGGAGGGCATCAAATGAAACCGGAACCAGTGATGATGGGGATGTCACTGCACACAAATGGATGACGAATTCAGCGATGAGCTGATCCATCACGGCATATGCGTGGGGCAATGGAAGATATGGGACAAAGGCATTGATCTGGTTTGTGTCGATGACACAGGCGGTATTGGTGGTATTGACGATTCCTGAAAATCCCTCTCCTACCCTGATTTGCCGCCGCATTATAACGTCAGGGGGCGAACAGAGAATTGTCAGTGTGGCTGCACCCTCCTCTCGTGCAATATCTGTTATCACCGGTGTCGCACCGGTTCCAACGCCCCATCCCAGACCCGCGATGGTAATGCACAGGTCTGTCCCTTTCAGGAAAGTTTTGATAGCTGTTCTTCCGGACAGGGCGGCCTCTCGTGCGACATCTGGAAACCCCCCCGCGCCCAGTCCCTTTGTTAACCGCTTTCCGATGAGGATGTGCCGGTCAGCCTCTGTCCGGTTGAGATTTTCCAGGTCAGCATTCACCCCGATTGTCTCCCCATCGCTAAAACCGAGTTTGGATAATCTGTTGATGATTGTGTTCCCGGCATTGCCACAGCCGATAACAACGATTCGGTGGTTTTCGGGCGGAATATCGTTTATATTGGTAACACTCCAAACTTCTGTATCGTCATCCCCTGATGTCTGTCGTTCGGGGATGAAGTGAGGTTCTGTGCATTCGGTATTTTGTTGGATATCCGTGTTACTGGATGTCATTGCCTCAGAGATGATGTGTTGCATGGCTCTCCCTCCGTTGATTTTTATTGAATTATTTTCCGTTCTCTTCCTATGACCGTCCTGACCCTTCTATCCATATGGATTAAGGCCGGAAAAGATTGCCATTATGTCCAGCTGCCCGTTGAGGCGGCGGTCGGCACGGGCACCCCAGACTACTGTTGCGGTGGGGTCGCAGATGCCCCCGATCAGGTTCGCGGCCGTTTCTGCGTCTTCCAGTGTGAGATCCATTCCGCCATGAACTGGGATGATGCAGCCCTTTGCGCCGGTGGGATCGAGGGCGGAGACCGGGTGGCGCCGGCAGTCAGCAACCGCCTCTGTTGCTCTCCCGTCGCCCTGACCCTTCCCCCGCCAGAGCACGCAATCGCCGGGTTGCCGGAAGACCGTGAAGACATCCGCATAATCCACACCTACAAGGCTGCGTCCGTTGGCCAGATCACAGATTCGTGTCACTGTATCCACGACGATATTCTGTATTTCATCACAATACTCCTGGACAGTCTCCTGGACAGTTCCATCAAATTCCGGAAGAAGAGCCTGTGGATCCACGACCAGTACTGAATCGGCAGTCTCCCGAAGCGCTGCAAGCCCCTCACATGCAATCGGGCGCCCGGCCTTTGGGGCTATCACCGGGCAGAGTGCAATACAAAGCACGACAATTCCCATCTCCCGTGCCATTCTGGCAAGAATTGGTGCGGCGCCGGCCCCGCTCCCCTCCCCCATATATGCAATGATGATGCAGAGCCCTGTTTCATGTGCATCCAGTATCTCCTTCAGGCGGCTGGATGCCTGTTCGGCTGCATGTTCACCAACATACGGGAGTTCGTACGTGCTGAGGCCCTTTTGTGGAGGATACTTAGAGAACAGCCGCTCATCGGCGACGATGTCATCAGGAGGGGTTGTATGGGGGCTGGTGGGACCGGCTGTCCTGGTTGCTTCGGCACTACTGTCGGCACCGAATGCACTGTCAACACTGGTTGTACCAAACGTACGGGTGGCATTGACGGCAACGGTCAGTACATCCGGAACACTGTTCCACCTGTCCGGAGACCTTGCCTCTGAAAATCGGGAGAGGATTTGGCATCCGGTATTCCCGCACCCGATGACGGCGGTCCGGAAGCGGCGGGGACCCTCTGATATGGTAAATTCTGCAGGGTTGCCTAAATAATTCAGTGAATCTCGCACAACATTCTCCATGAAAACACATCCCCCCAAGGTTCAGGATTACTTGGGTATGGTGGCAGATATTCTCTGTGATCGGGTTCTAAATACGAGTTACTCAGCCATTTTCGAATAAACATGGCCCATTGAGTCTTTATTCTCAGGCATGTTTCTGAATCAGGAAAAATGGTGTGACACCATTAAATGTCGTGAACACTACAGGTATCAAACCGATATGGATACTTCACGCCCCAACATAATCATCATCGGCATCGGCGGCGCCGGATGCAGAACCATCCACACTCTCCACAGCATGCGGACTGCCGATTATCCCCTGATTGCAGCGGACAGTGACAGTGCGCTTCTTGCCATGATCAATTCCGACGAGAAAATATTTCTGCATTCAGGAGATGGCCAAAAACACACCCCCGGCACGGCAGGATTTTATCGACACGGAATAATTTTGGCAGGAATAAAGACTGCTGAGATACGGGAAACACTCTCGGGCTGTGATCTCTGCATTCTCACCTACGGTCTGGGCGGCGGGACCGGCACTGCCGGCGGCCCGGCGGTTGCCCGGCTTGCCAAAGAAGAGGGGGCAACCGTGTTCTCCATTGTCAGTTATCCGTTTTGTGTTGAGAAACGCCACATACGAAATGTGGGCATCGGCCTTGAAGCGCTCATCGAATGGTCGGATACGGTGATCATTCAGGATTTCAACTGCCTTATTGAGTATTTCACGGTCCCGCTTGCTGATCATCTGGCCAGGATGGACGGGATGAATGCCGGGTGCATTGACACGCTGTGTGCATGCCTGTCGCAGGAGAGGGCTGTAGTTCCCCTTGTGTATGAGGATCTCATAGACATTCTGAAGAGGGGAGGGTTTGGGTATACGTATGCAGCGTCGTTGGAAGGATCGAGCTCTCCTGAAGAGATTGGTGTCGAATGCATGAAGCACCCGTACCTGCACCTTTCAGGGGTTTCTGTGAATGATCTGCTCATCCTGATTGAAAGGAGTAGTGGCCTCGGTCGGGACGAGTGTGAAGAGATTGTGTCGCGGATTGGGGCACAATTTGGTGAGTATATTGGAATCGGGTACGGGGCATGTGTGGACAACAAGACTGATGCTGTAATTGAGGTCACCGTGATTGCGATGACCGGAGAACGGTCGCCGGATGTGTTCCGGGATTTTCCGCATTATGGATTGAAACCGATGGGGAATATTTTATTTTGAAATAAAATTCTGCATATGAGTTAGGAGCAGGGTTTTGATTTAACTTTTCAATGCAAGAAAATACTCGTTCGAATTAATGTTTATAATCGTAATGAGAATCAGCCGTTTTACTACACCTGCTCCTGATTTTTAAACATATATATTTCTTATGGTGCAACATTCAGACATATTCTGATAGAGCTTCTTTTCGTTATCCCCGATACTATGGCCACAATTTTCTAATGAAAAAGATTAAAATGGGAATTTTTCAAACATATAGTCTAACGATAAACTCTTATATTCTCTTTTATTACAATTTGCTTTCATCACACGAATAATATCTGTAACGGTATATTGATCATTAGGATATCTACTAGCTTTTCCATATAGTAAATCGAAAAATTTATTTTTTGTGCTAATAAGTCCAATTCCAAATTCATGATTAAACCACCCCTTCTTAAAAAGGACTAAGTCGCATTCATCCGGAATTACATTATAATGTTTATAATTGTACCAATTCTGGGATGCATATCTAAGAAGCACTTCAGCCTGACGCTTGGAAATAGGGATATCATTCAACAAAATAGAACCACAATAATAACGGTTAATATGAGCGAGGCCAGATTTTCCCATTAAGTAATTTTTTTTAAACGCTGCCTTATATGGTTCGAGTGCGTCCATATTTGCTTTTACCACACGAACATTAATATCTGCCAATTTCAATTTATCTCCAATAGATTCACAATATTCCGTTAGACCGCTGGAATCTGAAACTACAAAAATGACATAATATTTTCTTTCACCAATAAAAAGACGTTCATAACAATCGGAAATAATTTTTGAATTATTAGCTAATTTTTCGACGTAATCTGGAGTATCTTTATGAATCAACACTAAATGTGTAATGATTGGCCCAAACGGCATATTATCCCTAGGGCGCTGTATTAGACTATATATTTTTCCTTAATTTCTCATCTTCTGTTTCAATTTTCGATTTTAGTTATAAATATTAAATTAGTTTAATGGGCTGATATTTATTTTTGCCTGTTCTGTATAATTGGCACTAGCTGAACAGGCTCCACCGAAAAATATGATTGCCATATTATTATTCATAATTGATTAAATAAACATATATGCTTAAATAAACACTATTGGCACAGTGTCCTCTTCCTGGAAAAGTGTTAGCGTCTTTGTAAGCAGCACTTTTAACGACATGCATGCTGAGCGGGACTACCTCATCAAACGTGTGTTTCCTGAATTGAAAGAATGGTGTGAGCAACGAAAATTACGATTAATTGACATAGACCTTCGCTGGGGTATTACTGAGGCTGACGCGACAAATAAAAATGTGGTCAAAGTCTGTCTGAATCGAATTGATGAATGTAGGCCATTCTTCCTTTGCTTTCTCGGGCAGCGGAGAGGTTGGGTGCCTGGGAAGAAAGATATTGCAAAGGATACATATGATACTTTTCCCGACATCAAACAATACATCGGCGATGCTTCGGTCACCGAAATGGAAATTCTCCATGCAGTTATTGACCCTATGAATAAGAAAAAAAAGGCAGACCGTGCTTTTTTTTATCTTCGGGATCCGTCATACCTTGACCAGATTCCGAAAGAACCGAAATTCATCAGAAATATCTATACAAATGACGGGATCGCGGATCCTATAGATCAGGCAAGAGCCAACGAACAACTCCGGGCTTGGCGCGAGGAGAAAATCCCGGAAACCGGACGGTTTGTTCACCATTATACTGCAACTTGGAATCCGGATGAAAGAACTCCAGAGCTTGCTCTCCCACTTCGGTGCCCTTCAAGAGAGACAGAGAACCAGCTTCGCTGGGTTATGAGATGGCAGGAACTGGGGGTTAACCCAACTCATTTTAATTTGAGTGATGAAATCATCAGAGAGGAAGCCTTACACAAGAACGAAGAGATCACGAAAGGGAGGCTTGGTTCGTTCATCTGCGGTGATAAGGACTTAGCGGATGTCATCCTCAATGACCTAAAGAGTGCCATCGAAGAGAATTTCCCGGACCAAATGGTGATCGTAAATGAAACTCCTCTACAGATTGAATTAAATCAACAGGAGCAATTCCTCGAATTAAATTGTACTGGGTTCATTGAGAGGGAAGGTGATTTTGATGCTATCAATGAATATATCGAATCCGGATCGCAGGACCTCTTTGTCATCACTGCTCCGGGTGGCATGGGTAAAACCATGTTCCTCGCGAACTGGATACGCAAATTTCAGCAAAGATCTTTAACACCGATCTTCTACAGATTTATTGGGGCAAGTAACGGTTCTTCAACCGTAGACCCGGTCCTCCGGAGTCTTCTCCAGGAAATGGAAGAGAGGGAACTCCTTTCCGATGAAATTCCATTTGATTCGATAGAACTCAGGAATAAACTACCTGATTTACTTCAATCGATTGGATCAAAATCAAATATTGTAATTGTAATTGATGCCCTCAATCAGCTCGCTAATGGCTTGAAAGACCTTTATTGGCTCCCAAGAAAATTACCTTCTGGTATCAAAATAATTGTGAGTTTTAAACCGGAGAAAGGGGAATCAGAGATATTTGCAATTCAGCTTCAAACAGAATTACCAGATACCTTCACTTCAATCCATCCATTTGAGTCGGGGGATGATCGGAAGAAGATTGTAGTTGCATATCTTGACCAATATTTCAAACAACTCGATGATTCCTTGATTCAAGCACTTATTGAAACCCCTGGTGCAATCAATCCGCTCTTTCTTAAGGTGGTACTATCCGAGATCCGGATTTATGGTTCATTTGAGAATCTTGATGACAAGATCAGGAATGATTTTGGCAAGACCCCAGTTGACGCATTTGCCGGGATGCTCACACGGCTTGAAAAAGATCCAACTTATTCTTTAATATCTATGCAGCAGACTGTTCCCCTCCTCTTTGGGCTCCTTTCCCATTCACGTAGGGGACTTTCTGAATTGGAACTTGTCAATCTTTTTATCCAAGAAATAAACTGTACTGAAGAGGCTGCACGAGATTCGATCCGACTTTTGGTTCGACAGGTAAGATTGTTCTTTTCAATGATGGAAGGGCGGCACGACTTTTTTTATGAAAGTTTCAAAGAAGCAGCCATTAAAAGGTATGAGCGTGAGCGGGATGAAGGAATTTCAGTTGAGATGTACAAATTATTATCTGAGGGATGGCATCTAAAAATTGCAGATTACTTTTTTAACCTAGCAGGTTCGGAAAAACAAAAAGAATGGAACAAAATTCCAATGAGAGCACTATCTGAATTGCCATATCAAATAGTTCATATTGGTGATTGTCAAACAGCAGAGAGACTATTCTGTGATTTAACATTCATTGAGGCATCGATCACACATGGATTATTTGATCAATTGCTAGGAGATATTGATTTAATCTCATTCAAAGATATTCAGAATATTAAAACAGTTCACAATTCGATGCTCTTATCCAGTGCTGCTATTCGCAAGCGACCTCATCTTTCACTGCAAACTCTCATCAATCGTATCCGAAATGAACCGATAGGAAGCACGTTACTGGATCACTTGAAATATGCCGAAGATTGTATGGATAAAAGGGGTATTTGGCTCTGTTCTTTGACCTCTTTCGGATCTGACCGCTTGATAAAGAATATTATCGCCATCTCACCGCATAACATGCATTTATACGTTCGTAATGAACAGAATGCAATCGAATGCTATGATATGAATTCATATCGACTTATTGCCAGATATGGGCCATTTTCTGAGCAGAATCCAGTTCATATAATTATTCACCCTGTGTCAGGTAGGATTATCTGGATGGATTCCTTTGGAAACATCTATGATGGGTTTAATTCTACCAAATTCCATGTAAGAACTCGATATTTCTGTTTTTCTTTCTTCGGTTCGGGAATAATTGGTGTCGATACCGAAAACAGGTTAATATTTTATAATTTAGAGACACAATCGAAAAAAATTCTTGCTGATTCAATAAACACTACTTCTGCAAAAATATTTACAAATTCAAATTGTAGATCAAGCGTCATCGTTTCTGGAGACAGGATCCCTTCTCAACGCATATTTATCGTACAAATACAAGGAGATAATTTTTCTATTAAAGAGTGGCCGGTCCTTGATTCTCCTGTTACATCAGCATGTATTGATGATAATGGATCAACTGTTTTATTTGCCGCAAGAAATAGGCAGCTAAAAATTTTTAATATTTCCGATCAATCAATTCTCCAAGAAATATCTTTTCGAGTTGTTCAAGGAAAACCAGTCCGTGGAATCGTGCAGCAGTGCAGGATGACGTCCATTTTTCATAATTCATATGCAATTATCGCAACGAATGAAGGCGAATTGCTGGTCTGGGATTGTTCATCCAATGTAATTAAAAAGCGTGGATATTATCGCAGTATCAGAGAGTATCGGAGCTTGGAAGGCTTTGAGGTTGTACCAAAAACGGGAAAATTTATTGTAGCAACTGATGAAAAAATCCAATTTCTTGATTTGGATGGTACAGGAGAATTTAAGATTACAACACCAGTTACAGATTGCAGTATTTCACAGGATGGATGGTTGATTTTGGTCGATAATGCAATGAAATGCGTTACATGGTTTAAGAATGGTCAGCAAAAATACGACTACCTTATCCCAAATTACGAACCAACATCGGTTGCTGCATGTAATTATAATGGCACGGCATTTATCGGATATAATAATGGTTCTGTTGTAAGGATTCAACCTGACAGAGAAGTGGAAATGGAAGATGCTGTTGATTTATTCGATCAATCAGTAATCAAAATCTTAAATTTTGATGATAAACGGGTTCTCGTGGCTAGTGCCCGTGGAAATCTGAAAATTGTAAGATTCCAACCAGCTCGTGTGCTTCGAGATATTAAACCATTTGGTATCGCCAGGGAAGAACAGTATGTCGTCCGGCTAGGGTCTGGTGATGACATTTTAGGTTGCGGTCTGAGTAATATCGGATCTTTCCAATATACTATCTTCGTAATTCGTCACAATGATTCCCGTGAAACTGTGTTAGAGACAAGTGATCGTGTTCATGGTATTGCCGCATCACATGATGGGCGAGCGATATTTATTGCAGTTAATGAAAAGGTTTGTCGTTTTAAGAAAGTTCATTGGAGATGGATTCAGGATGCCCAGCGGAGCGCAGATGTGCTCCATCTAATTATGTGCGCTCAAAATCTCCTCGGAGTTATTGTTCGGGAAAACAGTGTTTCATATCTCGAGCTTTGGTCAATGACAGGAGACCGTATGGAAACAGTTATTTCAATGGAATTGCCGTATGAATGCACATCAATCTGTAGCAATGGAAATGTCATTGCAATTGGTGCAGTCGATGGGAGACATTGTATCGTGAATATAAAAAAAGGTGAGAATAATGAAGTCTTATCAACGTGATAACGGAGATAAAATCAACAGTATAAACCGATGCTTTTTTGATGCAGAGCATGGATGGATAACTCTTGCACTGGAGAGATTACAAGAGCTTCATCATGAATTTGTTAATGATCCACAAATCCAATATGCTGAAGGATTAATCCGGAAAGATTTTTTGGGCCAGGGAATTAAAGCAGAGGAATGCTTTTTAGGTGCACATAAAAATTCAAAAGATACATCAAAAAATAATGAGACATATCTATTTTCAACCTTTAATTCTGTTAAATATGCCAGGAATCTAGAAGAATTTCAGAAACAGGAAAAGATTGTCAGAGATCTTGATCCACATGACCGTGATTTACTTTTATTTGATCAAATAAATGAGCAACTCACTCAGGCCATCGACTATTCATACATATTGGCAGGTGCAGCCGGCCAATATCAGCAGCATAATAAATATGGAGAGTGTGCCGCAATGGCTGAATTAGCGTTACAAGCAGGGGATTTTCCATTAGATGATGAATTGGGTTTGAGAAAATCGCGTTTATGGGCTCTCCGTGAACTCGATAAAATGGCTGATAACTCACGCACAGCACGTGGTGAGGGATACATACCAGATGAGCGTCTTGCTCTTCAACAGGCAATTGAGGAGATTGAAATCGCGATCCAGCTTGATCCTGATGATTACATGCTTTGGAATTTCAAGAGCGCCTGGTTGTATATCATGGATAAGCCCGAAGAGTCGATAACTGCGGCTGAAAATTCCCTCACGATTTGTCATACCGGCTACGTCAAACCGCTTACAAACAAGGCACTGGCTCTTCAGAAACTAGGAAGGAAGGAGGAAGCATCAAATACTGCATATGAGGCCTTACGGATCTCTCAAACTCTTGGTCCTGAGGGGGCTGTTGATAGGGAAATTGCTCAACATATATTGGACAGCATTGCAACTCCACTTCTTTCTGATGATGATATCCTTAAAGAAACTTCCTATAGAATTCTCAATGCAGCTACTTTGACATCCAGACAGGAATTAAAACAATTTAAAGAATATTCCGGTGATGGAAAGGGCCTCTTAATAGGGTTAAAATTACGTGTGCTCCTTGCGGGAAAAGACTGGAATATGGAATACATGAAAATCATGGCTCAAATGCTAACATATTTTTGCCCAGAAACGGTCTGGGTAACCCTTGGAAAACTACAGGGCAAAAAATTGATTGAATATGGGCATTGTCTTAATGCATTACATTATATTGCTGCTCATGAAGATGGTGCGATTCGACGAGATGCTTGCCGAGTTCTAATTTTTACATACCTTGGAAGCTATGAAATTGGAACCTATGAAACTTATCTGATTCGCAAGTGTTACCGTGAAGCTGTCCTTGGTCCAACCGCTGTCTGTTCAGATGGCTTTTTTTGTCTAGAACGTAATATGCGTGATGAAATGGCAAGAATAAATCCTGTATTAATCAAGATAGTTGCCGATCAAATACCATTGAATGATGATGAATTAAAAAAGGCAAAAAATCTCCCCATGGCGAGATTCATTGATGGCATATCACGGGATACAACCCCTCTGTCGTTGGACAGCAGTAATACCGGGATAAGTTTCTTGAAGAGAATATTCGGTAATAGGTGAAATGAATAGTCATTGAGGTTCACATTGAGAACCAGTGATAGTGTGATATATTCATGCAACAATTATTCAATAGGATTATGATCAATTAAACCGTATGGCCGTTTCAAATTTAAATGGGATAATGTTTAAGTATAGGATGTTGCAATACAGTGCATCCACATGGGCAGATTTGATGGCTTAAAAAGATATTTCACCTTTTTTTTACCCAGAAATAAATGCATGGCATGTGGCGATGAAGTTCGCCCTGCTGGTGCTGTTATGGGCAATCCTGATGATCCAAGGTTTATGCGCATGATGTCAATCAAACCAGGATATACCTGTTCAAAATGCGGTGGAATAATTTGTAGTGAATGTATCAAAAAAGGAACTATTTGGCGATGCCCTCTTTGTGGAGGAGAAATAAAACGAGGTATAATAAGATATTCAGGATTTATGGCATACCGATAAATACCTAAGTTATAGTCCTTTGAACTTGATATATCGGACTTTTACAAGCCGTAATGAACCCCTATTTCTTGTATTTTTAATTTTTCGCACAGCATCTCTGCCACACCCACATACACACGTATTTGGAGGACGTGAGGGATAACATTTGTCACAGTACAATCTTCCACATTCCCAACACTGTTCTGCGACACCGATCCCTGATCTAAGTTCCTCTGTGGATAATGTTACACCTCCAGCTTCTGTTGAATCAAGCACCTGCATTTGGCGTGAGCAAGTTTCGCATTTCTGAATAATTGATTCATTTCTTTTTCCAAGAAAACGACCGAGAATACTTTTTGATTTTAAATTAGTGTTAGCACATTCATTTTTGCAGGAAATAGGATCAAGTTGGGTGTCAAGTGGTTGATTGGTTGATTGGGTTATATTATGATAGACATTTTCATGTTGACTTGCGTTACTCGTTTTTTGAATTGCATTAACCCACTTATCAAGCGGGGGAAACTGGAAGGAAATCATGAGGTTTTCTATTGTTTCCTTCATGAGTGGATTGCTTGTATTTCTATATGTGATATTATATATTAAATTGTTCCTGACTGTTGAAATGATACCCTCATTATTGTTATTCTCTATTACAATAGTATTAGTTTCCCCTCCCAACGTCTTGTTCGGGATAGTTTTACAATCGGGTTCATGCAGGAACTTTTCCCGATTGGCAGGATCAATATAATTTGGCAGAGCATCCCCTATTGATATTTGTATTGTTCCATTATCAGAGATGAAGGTCATTGGGATTGCATGTTCCATCTTATGCCATCCATCTGGTATAGAAAAAGAAAATCCCAAACTTACGTCATGGTAGTCCATTCTAATCCTATGGATGACTGTCAATATCCTATTTAATTGTTATTATGATATTGCACCAAATTGTGTTGAACACCATAAATGATGAATGGTTACCAAAATTTCCAAAATGGTTTTGCATGTATGTTTGACAGATTTTCGAGATACTGGATTCTCGTGTGTATCAAAGAGGTATTTTGATGGTCATAATTATTAATTGAAATGTCGAGTGCTTTCTTGAATAATGTAATTGATTCATCATAATTTCCCACTATCTCAAGTAAATTTGCTAAATTCATTAGCACAGTCATTATGAGTCTATGATTTGGTTCAAGATTATTTTCACAGATTTCAAGAGCTTTACGATATAATGATTCTGCTCGTTCATATTGTTTTTGACATGTCATCAAATTGGCACAATTAAATATATTGTTCGCCGTGTCGATATTATCCATACCCAATATTTTTTTCCTGATTTCGAATGATTTTTTATAATATTCCTCAGAAATCCCATATTTTTTTGTATCTTGGTAAATTAATCCTAAATTATTATACAGTGCTGAAATGTTCAAATTTTGTCCACCATAATTCTCCATTATCGGGAGAGCACGTTCAAACAATTTTTTCGCTTTTGGATATTCTTTATTTGACCAAAAAAGTAGTGCAAGGTTGCTAATAGTAATCGCTGTATAATAATGATTTGGTCCGAAAATATCTTCTTTTATTTTAAGAGAACGTTCTAATAATTTCTTTGCGTTTTCGTAATCACCCCATATAGAATAATTCATACCCAAGTTATTCAGGGCAATAGATGTTTCATTTGCATTTTTGCCAAATAAATTTTCAGTGATCTCTAACGATTTTTTAGATAATATTATTGCAGCTTTGTATTCACCTTTTTTACTGAGCAACCCAGACAAATTAGTGAGTATTATGGCCACTTCATTATTATTTGAACCACGTAATCTTTCTGTTATTGCTAATGAATCTTTATAGAGAGATTCCGCCTCCTCATAATGATCATTAACAGACAAAAAATTGGCCACAAGCGCATAATAATCAGAAAGTGATTTCTCTGATATTTGCGCTGCCTGGCAATTTTCCAGTGAAATATTATAAGAATCCACCATGCTGTATTGATTTCCAATGTCTCTCCAATACATCATTAGTTCCTCAAATCGCTCACGCTCTATCATCTCAAAAAATGCAGGGATATCTGAGATATAATCCTTCAAATGTTCCCATGATTGGGCTTTATCAAGTTGCCAAGGGACTTCATCGAATTCGCGAACATTTAATTTTCCGGAATCAAAATAATGCGCCAATTGTATGTGATAATATTTATTTGATTCAAATTTTGGGAAATTTTTTGTAAATACCTCAGGAATTATCCGGTGGTAAAAAGTGAAAAGGGATACTTCGTTTACAACATGTTGACTGAGGTAAGGTTCCAAGTCAAAATAGAGACGTGACCAAATATGTATAGGAAGTCTTAACAATATTTTTTCTTTCTGTGCTCGCTCAAATATTTCATTACAGAATTTTGAATCTGTTTGTAGTTTTATAAAAAGCTCATGCCTTTCTAATAAGAGTTCTTCATCTTTACTCAGTACGGGTTTTATGTTTGTCAATATCTCTGTTGGCTCAATTTTCGCCCGACACATGAAATCGTGAAAAACATCTTTATCTGATGAAAGCACACCAATTATTTCATCCTCAGATAACCCATATCTGGAAGCAGCTAAATACCCTAAACTATGATAAAATACAATTTTTCCATGATTTGTTTCTGAAGATAATCTCTTGAAAAGTTCAAGGATAATGCTGGGAATATCAGGACTCAGTACTGTATTTTGTGGATCTGAGTATGATTTCCATAAAAGAGATTCCGTGAAGGCAAGTTTAAGGTATAGGGGAATTCCATTTACAGCAAATTTGTTTATTACTTCCTTTTTTTGATGTTCCTGAAGTGTTCTATGCGCTTCATATAACCAGTCATCTAGTAATGTCTCCCCCTCAATCTCGGACATCGGATGCAACATTAAAATATTTATAGCAGTTGTTCTTCTTTCTAATACCTCTAGAATTTGTCCAGGGACAGTTGAAACAACTATTCGAACATTTTTAGGAAGTTTAAGGGGCAACCAAATTAAAGTCTGGGGGTTTTCGAATTCAGAAAGTTGATCCAAGGCATCCAAAAAAATGATTAATGGTTTCTCCGGTGTTGCGAGACTTAGCCTTATTGGAAACTCCGTCACGATTTCCGGGTATTCAGTGGGTATTGTTTTTTTATCAGCATGGTAGATATCTGATATCTGTTGGCATAGACTTTCAAGTAATGATCGGATGTCTGATGAAGTAGGTGTGGCCCCAATAAAACGGTATATTACTTCAGCATTATTATATTCGTTTTCAATTTTTTGTGCTGCATAGGCCATTAAAGCAGTTTTACCAGATCCTGATGTACCTTGTATTGCTAATGGTTCATCGTATTCAATTTTTATATAATTCCCAATATCTTCTATAATTTCCGTTCTGCCAATGAAATTTTTGGATCTTTCTTTTCTGAAAACATAATTGTCATTTATTTCTTTATCGAGAGGATCAATTTGGGCAAATTGTTCTATTTGATTTAATATTATTTCTGATAGTGATTTATAGACATTAGCGCCCAGTTCCCGAAGGTATCTCTTTTTATCATTTGTATCTGTCCAATCAACAGTGTGAATCTCCCATTTTATTTTCTTTTTTAATTGTTCTTTTAGTACATTCAATCTCTCTCTTGATTCTTTGTCTTGTTCTATATATTCACTCATTAAGTTTGAAGGCAGGTTTTTTATTTCTCTGAAGTATCCAAAAACATGTTCACAAGCATCTTTGCAATTAAGTCCTTTCCTTATTTCCTGTTCTATGGCGGATGCAAAGTATTTATGTGAATCTTCATATTTTATATCTAATTGTATTACAGCTGAGCGTAGAATAGAATTCAACTGTTTTTCAACTTCAAACCAGTTGTTAGATTCTTCATATGTCCCAGTTCTTGGATGAAGTTCGTACACTGGAGGTACAGCATTATCATCACACCTGAACCATTTATCCAATAATTCTTGATCCTTATCGTTAGTCACTAAGTTGTAAATTTCATTAAATTCTTTTGCTGGAATTTGATAGGGAACCGGTTGCCAACCGTAACGATCGCCTAACAATACAATGAAGTTGGGTTTAGGTGTAACTTTCTGACAACGTTCAATCTCCTCTAAACAGATTTTCATTGTTTGCTGATCCAGACCTGCCTCTTCACTTATTCCCCACCGTAAATCAATGGCTTGAAAACGGCAGTTATGCTCCCTACATAAATCACGTAATCTTGGAAAAACATCTTTTTGTAAAGTATTACGTTCCTCCTTTAGGTCATTAAAAGTAGAACTAATAAAAATTCGGATGGTTCTGCTGGATATTGTCATACGAATACTGCATAATATTCATGGAGGGTAATAATTGTATGTGGTAATTTTCGTCTATAAAAGAATTCAGGAAGCTGTTCTCTTAGTCTGGAAGAACGGTCCTTCAATAATCATGTCTCAGTGGATAGTGGTTTAATTCTGTTGAGGGTCTTTCTCCGGTATCACAAACAGCCCCATCAGATTCGCATGCACACTCCACATCGCCCCAGCATCGATGCCCTTCACCTCCATCAGTCCCGACACAACCGCATCGGCAAACACCCATGCCGTCGTCTCAAAGAGTGTGCCGAGTGGGGCAAAAAGTGAGCATCCTTCTTCCACGCACTGTTTCTGATAGAGATGTTCCTTAAAAAGGATTGTGCAGTCTGCGATGGCACTGACAGGAGACTTTGGCTGGCTTGTAATGAGGCAGACTCTGGCGCCGCCGATCGTTTTTGCATCGGTTGCGTATTGTGCTGCTATCCCAGTCCCGCCGGAACAGGAAAATACAACGACGATATCTCCCATCATGCTCCCTTCTGTCATTGTCGGGAGAATGCTCTCGCCCACAACAAATGTCGGAATGCCCAGGTGAATCAGTCGCATGGCAAATGCGCTTGCAACCAGCCCGGACCGGCCCGCCCCTATGACGAATACCTGTCTGGCATTGTGAATTTCCGAGAGAAAGCGGTCAAAGTCTTCATTATCGATAGACTGCGTAATCTTCTCGAGGTTTTTTGCCATCAGGTGCATCATATCCTTCGCGCAGGAGGTGTCTTTTTGGGGTGGACCGATGGTGGTCATGATGGTGCTTTTCTCAACGTCCAATAATAAAAGATGATTGTTTGGATGGGAGTATTTCTGAATGATTTTTTTGTTGAGTTGTGCTTCCTTTACCTGGAATATTTCGTCTTTGTGATATTTTGTATAATTTTGAGAAACAGTGAGTGAAATTGATCATTGATTATTCTGGATTGTTGTTTCCTGAGCACTACTTGAATCCAGCCTGACCACTTTCAGATCAACAAGATCGAGAATTGATGGTATCATACGCACGGCATCGCGATTATACTCTTTGATTTCTTCGGGTAAATCTTGGTAAGGAATAAGATACGGCGAAATTTTTTTGATAACATCCTTTACCGGGCCTTTCTCCCATCCGTCTGAAAGACGCTCTTCGCACCATCGCTCATGTTCTTTTTCTGCGAGGTATTCAATCTCCTTATCTTTAAAGTCGAATTCCGGTGCTTCCAGATCTTTATGAACAGCCATGTAGCAATGAATGTCATACAGCTTTTCTTGAACATGATCCGCCTGCTGTCGGTTGGACTCCTGCAATGCTGGATCAAGTTCTATCCAGACCTTCATCGAATCGTCTTCAGCAGGATTAATTCCTTCTTTGAGTTTCATGGTCCGGTAATTTTCGTGGATTGCTCTAGCTAGGATCTCTCTTGTTCCACCTGTGATAATTTTCATACAGCATGGGCTTGAAACAATTTGAAATGTTTCAATATGAGAAAGGGACTTACATTTTTTCTTCAGGGTTTCAAAAATCATTGAGATGCCATCTTCCTGTGTTGTGCGGATCACTATCGGAACATCTTTCAATGCCTTGATATTCTGAAACATCAGGGCAGTGGACACTGCAATAGATGAATCATCAATGCAGAAGTATATTCTTGTGAATGGATGATTCTTAGCATAATTTTCCATGAAGTCCCCATAGATATATTCAGGTGAGGTCAAATCAATTGGAATCATTGCAAGTTCACAATGGCTGGAAAGAGATGGATATAATGTATTGAACTGCTGTTCTTTCTTTTCAGCATCCCTGTCAATACATGTGATTTGTATTTTGGATGACTCTCCAGATTCGTTTTGCCATCTCAACCACTTTTTGGTTGTTTTTGTAATGAGGGTTTCACCCATCCTGCCAGCACCCAGTACAAGTATGTGTGGTGTCCCGTTCTCCAGATCTGTTTCAGTATATGGTACGTGCATTTTCTGAATACAGTACCCTGATATTTTATAGAGGTTGAAGAAATCCATGGAAATTGGTGATTCTGACTGTTTTGCCCTCGCATTTGTCATATTGAACATATCATGAAGAAATGGACTTTCAAAATGAATATGGCAGTTAATTGAACTGTTCGCCTCATTCACGATATCGTTGCATTTTACGGCAATCTCTGCGTTCACTTCATCGTTCCCGGTAACTATGAATATCTCCTTTGCTTTTTGGATATGTGCTCTTTTAAGCAGTTTTTCATCGGTTGCATCCCCGATAAGCACAGTCGCACCATAGTCCTTGCAACCGGGAATCTCCGGATTGTCAGGATTTTTTTCGATGATCACAACCTTCGAATTTTGAGCATAATATTCCCCGATTCTTGGGCCGAGATAACCCAGTCCACATATGATGATATGGTTCTTTTTAAACTGAAGCGATATTTTTTGGAAAGACTCGATTGATACGCAAATTAAAATGGTAAGTGTCGAGAGCGTCAATACTGGAGCAAGAAATCTTGCTATCTGAAGTTGTATGTTATTTACAGGAGTTGTCAGCCGAAATTCCAAAACAAATAGTTGCAGTGTCGAATAAACAATGTCAAATATACCATATTGAATGCCGTTTGTGGAGTACGAAATAGAGAAACCCCAAATACCCAGGATCATCACCAAAAGAAACGATAATCCAAGAATGAAAAAACCCCTTATACCGATTTCATTCAGTGATTTCTCATCGATTTTCATAGCACTTCAATAGAGCGACAGGTAAAGAGTATCCGCCAGTCCATGTGTTCCTTCATCATTACTTCATCAGCCTCTTTGACGAGTTCAATAAATTTTTCCCGTGTGGTGGCCCGGTTTATTTCATTCCTAATGGTTGTAAGGTATTGAACCATTGAACCGTACCGTTCGGAATTTCGCTGATATTCACGGTAATTGCGTATTGCCGTGACAGAACTTCCGACAGCAGGAAGGGAAATTGCCAGTGCAGCAAATAAAGTGAGGAGAGGGCCATTTGTTTGGGTGGGTATCAGGAAGTGGCCAAAGAAGTGAAAGAATGCTGCGATGAAGGTAATGAAAAAAATTCCCCCACAAAACAGCATGAGTTCCTGATTCCGTCCTCGAAGGTGCTTTTCCTTATTTGAATAGAATGTAATTTGTTCGTCGATCCATGCTTTGAGAATAAAGGTTTTTACCGATTCAAAGAGAGAATCATCCAGTGTAATTGAGCAGTATACATTTGGATTTTTTGATTGTATACCATCATGTGCCATGACAACCCAGTCTTTTGGTCGATGGGAGAGATAGGTAGGTTCTGACGGCTGTTTGGCGGGAGTGCAGAGGACACTCAAAAAACTCATGGCACGCAAACGTTCTGCAAGAAACCGGTAATCCAGCCATTTTCGGTGCCATTCACAATTATTGGAGAGCTGAACCAGGATGATAATTGCGATAATCACCAGAATTTCGGGAAGAATCAAATAGGGGTTATCTGAGAAGAACAGTACCTGGGTTGTAACGATGATTACTGCAAATGCTGCAAGGACATAGACTGAGATGCCACAATAGGTATGAAAATTTCGATATTTTTTGGCAAGATAACTGGCTTTTCCATATAGCGGGAGAAGGTCACGGTGAAGTGGATCAAGGAAACCCGAAGGTAATCCGGCTTCACCTGCACAGGCGGTAAGATGCGAGAACCGTTTCTCGATTCCTTTTTCTAATGCATCGGTCTTGATTTTTTCAGTATTGAATTGATCAAGATTTTCAAGTGATGCGAAGGTGTCGTCTTCACGCCTGTACCAGGTGATTGCACCTGTCTCTGAGTGAATCCATGCACACGTTCTGCCATTTGTCTCTGCATATCTGAAAATCTCTTCAGTTCCCCCTCTTCCGGCAGCTTTTTTGCCATTCCAGATTGCGATGAGGATATCGCAGTTATGGACGATATATTGTCCCACCTGTTCATATGCTGCCCTGCGGTGTTCTTTAGGGGTTTCATTCGTATCATCCAGGTTTAAAACAATGGTCTTTTCAGCACTTTGGAGGAATTTTTCAAATATTTCTTTTGAAGATGGGGTTTTGAAATCCTGCATGTAGTCATCTTTTGGAAGGGGGAGAACTGATATCAGAGATGATGAAATGTTGTAGCCAATTTCCTGATTATTTGAATTTAACCGTTCAAATTCACTGGCAACAATTCTGTCCGCCCCCTCTGCAAGCGGTGACAAAATGGTAAATTTGCATGGCGTATGGGGCAGTTGATTGGTGATTGTATCGATCACCTGTTGGATACTGATCCGTATGGTAGCTTCATCAGGAAGTACCCTGTGACCGGTCACCCCGATGCGAATCATCGCAGGAATAAGAAGTCTGTCTGGAGTATGAGGGGGGTTGTTATTTCCATTCATACCACAACTTGGTAACAATACCTGTGGATATGTGAATAAATAACTATCGTATACCGATCTCAATTTTTTGATATTACAATTCAGCATTTATTCGGTTTAAATGCGATAAATCGAAATACTATTGCTATTAACTCGCCTCAATAACCTTTATTTGGTCTGTCGGATATGAAGACAGATATGGGGAATATTGTTGTTGCGGGTGATGTTGCAATAGACTGGTTATGTTGGAACACCAAAAAAAGAGAACCCAGTGAGAAAGACAGGGGAAAACATCCGAATTGGTCATTATATCCGGGAATGCGGATGACTGCACTTCCTGGAGGAGCATTGCTTCTTGCAGAACTGATGAGGGGAATCTCAAACTCGGATGAAACAAAATTGGATGTAATATCTCCAAAAATAGATGATTTGCCAAATATTTCCCCCAATGATGTGATTCATTCCATAACAAAACTTGGGATCTATCCTGTAGACCAAAACAAAGATGACGATTCTGAAGTGTATCGGGTACGTAATTACTGTGGATTTTGCGGCCCTCAGGAATCCCACGATGATAAACTACAACCGCTTCAAATTATTGGTGACACTCCCGTCGATGTATCAATGGTAATTATTGATGATGCGGGAAACAAGTATCGCTATACTAGAGAATATTGGCCGCAGGCAATTCTTCAGGAAAGTTCAAATCCTCTCGTGATTTTAAAGATGAGTCGTCCCTTTCCTACTGAAAAGTATAACAATTCTCTCTGGGATCATCTCTATAAAAATAATGCAGACCGTTTATGTGTAATTGTTAATGCGAACGATTTGCGAAAAGAGGGTGCTGATATCAGCAGACGTTTATCTTGGGAAAAGACTGCTGAGGATTGTATCAGGGAAATACAGGTAAATCCTGGATTAAAGACCATAAAGGGATGTCAACATCTCATTATACGGTTTGGTCTGGATGGAGCCATTTACTATTCAAATAAAAATGGCGATATTTCAGCCTTCCTCATTTATGATCCGAAATTTATTGAAGATGGCTTTGTTGGGGCTCATGAAGGGGATATGCAGGGGACAATGGCGGCTTTCACTGCAGTTTTTTCCTCTTATCTATACAAGAATGAACAAGAACCAATTGTACCTGGACAGGTCAGAAAGGCGATCCAATATGGAATCCTTGGTTCACAAACTTTTTTTAAGAAGGGATTTGGATCAGCAAAAAAAGATCAGGATAAATCCTTTGCGCCTACGTATCCTAAAGATATTTTTCCGATTCCAAAGGAAGAGAAAGATAAGTCATTACCCATTGCAAGCATTGCTATTCTACCTTCAAATATCTCAGAACGTTCATTATTGGATAAAAAAAGCGACAAAGGGACAATATTAAATTGTTTATCAAGTGAAAAACTTGAATCGATTGCTTATAATGTTGTGAAAAATGGAATAGATAATATTCCGCCAGAGATTCCTATCTGTCAATATTCCAAATTAATGACTGCAGACAGGAGTGAGATAGAGAGTTATCAGGGAATGAAAAACCTGATGCAGGAATATATTTTCTCAGATTCAAAAACACGCCCTCTTTCAATTGCAGTCTTTGGTCCTCCGGGTTCGGGGAAATCATTTGGGGTTACAAATCTTGCTGAAAGTGTTGCACCGGGAATGATTCAGAAGATTGAATTTAATCTGTCCCAGTTTGAAAGTCCGAAAGATCTGGCCTGTGCATTTCACCAGGTACGCGATTATGTCCTGAAAGGAAAGATCCCTCTGGTCTTTTTCGATGAATTTGATTCCAATTTTGAGGGAGATCTTGGATGGCTCAAATATTTCCTTTCTCCAATGCAGGATGGGGAATTTAAGGAGGGCGAAATACTTCACCCCATTGGAAAATCTATTTTTGTGTTTGCAGGGGGAACCAAAAGTTCATTCCTTGACTTTTCGTGTGAAAATGGAACAGATGAAGAAAAACAGAAATTCAGGGATGTGAAAGGGACTGATTTTATAAGTCGTCTCCGTGGGTATGTAAATGTGCTTGGGCCGAACCAGCTGGAAGGCCATTATGAACTCATGTATGTAATTCGAAGAGCCCTGTTGCTCCGTTCGATGCTGGATAGAAATGCGAAGCATCTGATCAATAGTAAAGGGGAATGTTCAATTGATGAAAGTGTATTGAGGGCGTTTCTCCGTGCACCCAAGTATAAACACGGGGCCCGATCAATGGAGGCGATCGTTGATATGAGTACACTTGAAGGGAAAGAAATATTTGAAAAAGCATCTCTTCCTTCTAAAGATCAGTTGGACCTGCATGTCGATGCAGAAATCTTCACGAATCTTGTCCGTCAGGGTACTTACTCTTTGGAAAAGTGGGAAAACATTGCCAGAGGATTGCATGAAGAATACTTACGGACGGTTCGTGAGGGAAAAAATGAGAGCGGTCCTGCATGTGTGGAATGGGATGAATTGTCCGATGAATATAAACTCTCTAATTTCAGGCAGGCAGAACAGATTCCATTTAAACTGGAAAAAATCGGATGTGGCATTGTCCCGGCAAAGAATGAACCCCCTCAAATTATTCAATTTGAAGCAGATGAAATTGATACACTTGCACGAAATGAACACGACCTCTGGATGCGGGAAAAAACGGAGAGAGGATGGAGATCTGGTAGTGAGAGGGATGACGAGAAAAAAATCCATCCCTGTCTTGTTCCCTGGGAAAATTTATCGGATGATGATAGGCAAAAAGATATTATGTTTTCCAAGGAAATTCCGAGGATACTCGCAAATGCGGGATTTGAAGTTGAAAAATTGTTATAGATTTCCAGAAATTACCATTAATTTCTGAATTAAATACTTTTTAATCCTGTTTTGCTGTTTTAAGGATATTATGTGGGCAGGCATATTTTCCAGTCAGTTCATCTGGTTTAGCTCCCTTGGATTCCCATTCCAACACATTCCCCAATCGCCTCCCCCAATGCCATGCGGCAGTCCCTGCATACATATCTATTCCGGTCAATATCCTCCATTGTCCAATGATAAGACAAATAGCATGCCTGATCCGAACATGCCGGAATACCGCAGGCGAGAGCAAGGATTTTTGGGATCTCCTTCCCGATGCGGGTGAGGGCGAGACCCTTGCTGGCTGAGTCATGAATGAAGCGGTGAAGAGAGAGAATGGCTGTCCCGCAAAACGCTGACCCAAAAACAAACCGTGGATGCGGGAACTCGTCCCAAAGCCCGTTTCCGGTTACGCCGAGCACGAGGTTGCCCTGAACAGAATGCAATGCTGAATAATAGTCCCCGGACCTGTTCTTACCTCCGGGGGTCCCGGGGTCCACCATGAATTCCACCTGCAGGCGTGGAATGACTAGGAGTTGCTCATCCAAAGATGCAAGAAATCCCTGAAGGGACTGGAGTATTGCATCCTGAATCTCACCGTCAATGTCGCCGAAAAATACCACAGGTATTGCTGGAATATCGGTGACGCGGATCATTCCATCAGGGGCATTCATGGCAATCACATCCCCTGTCGCAGGCAACTGCAGTTTTGTATTCTGTCTGATTTTTTCCGGTGCACTCCTGTAGGGGTGACCACCATCCGGCATCCTGCATATCAGTCACCCGCCTTGTCGTCGTTTCGCCAGTACCCCACATCAAACTCCCGCATCTTGTCGTAGATGGGTGCCGGTATGACTGAACAGGGGTAGACCTTGATACGGCTCCGGTCAATGTTTGCATTCTCAAGCTCCTCCGGTGCGTTGGTGAATACAAAGAGGTGGCGTGCATAATCAAGTCCCACTTTCGCAGCGGAAGCCAATGGATTGGTGGTACTTATCCGGGTAAAGAACGTTGTTGGAGACACATCGAGGTTTGCAAATGTGAGCAGAACCTGTGATGTGTAATGGTTTCCTTTCTGGATGCCAATCCCTGCCAAGGCATAGTTCCTGTCAAAGAAGAAATGGGATGAATATTCCGGAGAGGAAATCAATGACAGTAATTTATTGACATCGTTGTTTTCTGAAGACTGAGATGGCTTTTTTTCGATATATGACCGGTAATCAAGCACATATGCCGCAGTATTCTCAGGAACCGGCTCTTTTACGTAAATCCGTCCGGTATGGCGCTCGCGGAGTGTCTCCCTGAGGTCGATCCCCTCCTGCAGTCCGCAGGCATATTCTTCCGCGACATATTCATTCTCAGAAGGTCTGGTCGAGGTGAACCGTGCGGCGACATATCGCATGAATTCACGTTCGTTATTGTATGATTCAGGTGTCCGGCTGAATCGCAAATATCCACAATAGCTGGATGAGGAATTATCTCTTCGTCTTTCCGTATTCCCACCACCTGAATCCAGCAGGTTTTGTTTCAGGGTAAGTGTCCGGGCATCACTGAGTGAATCGAGATTAAAATCCCGGATGTTTCGGAAGCGACAATTGGGTGTGGCATTTTTTGCGGGAGGATATGTTATCGCCTGTTCAAGCACTTTTAGTGCATATGTGTCATCAACAACATATTTTGCGGCGGCAACGAGGTTGAAAAGGTCGGGAACAATGTCAGCGTCAGTCAGTGCAAGCCGGGTTGCATAGTTTTGTGTTGATGCAAGAAGGTCCGGTGAGAGTCCATCACAATCCGGTTCCTGGTAGAGGGTTTGAATCCACTCCTTCCGGTCGACCGGAACATCCCGGAAGAGTTCATAAAGATACATAAAGTACGGAATTTCATTGGTGACTGAGAGGATTTCCTCCTCTGCAACGATGCACGTCTTTGTCGGCAGGACATAGCGGTCATCAATCCAGGGAATCTCCGTATCCATATAATGGAGGATTCCATTGACCAGATGATGGGAACAGACGAGAAGAACATCAATTCCCCTGGTCTGAAGTGACTGGAGCTGCATCGCCATATACTGCAGGCGGGTCTGCAGATAGGGAGAAGCATCTTCCGGATGATATTCCGGAAGGGTGGTATTCAGGGTGATCTCAGGAACATGTGAGAACAAAACGGGCTCTCTTTCGTCTTTCATCCGGGTGTAACGGGATTCAAAGAGTTTTTCCAGAGATATGCCATAGGAATCCGGATTTCTCAGGACATTCTCCACCCCGAAAAGAGAGCACCGCTCAACGAGATGTCTGAATTCCTCCATATTTCCGGGAATTGGCAGGCTTGCATCAATGAATCTGAGATCATACCCATACTCCAGATAGGACCGCACCGCCTCAATCGGTGCTGAAGACGGGATGATGGGAATGGCGCGATTGAGCTGATCCAACACTACGGAAATCGTAGGAAGTTCGCGGGTTGCTGCCAGTATCTGTTCTTCAAGGCCGGATGGAAGGTCCACGGCAATGACAAAATCGGAACCAACACGTTTCAGGATCTCTGTCCGGACCTGTCCGGCATATTCAGCAAAACCCGCGACATACGGGAGTATCTGAATGGTGTTGTAGCGATGCGGACTTGTCACGTGGGCCACCCCCTGTCATGCACATCTGTTTTGGGGGAAGGTCGTACTCTCATTGTCATTGCCCCCTCACTCCAGGTTATTCCAGTGAATTTCAATGGTGGCAGGTTTCTCCTGGAATGTGAGGATCTTCTGTGCAACATTGTCGAGTGTGATGGTGGGATCATCACTGAACTTGTAGCCGTAACGGGTGATCTGGATGGCATCCCGGATTGAGTACCCTGCAATGACGCCGTTCTTTTTCTTCTCGTCAAGATATTCGACGATTGTCTCAATGAACGTCTCAGGAGCAAAGGGGACGTGATAAGACATCATCTTCCTTAGTTCCTCATTTTTTGGAAATTCTACGGTGAGAATCGGTTTTAACCGCGATTCGATGTACTCCGGCAGGTTGAAGGTGGAGCTGTCGTCGTTCATGGTTGCCACAATCCTGAACTCCGGGTGCGCCCTGATCTTTACCCCTGCGATGACCGATTCAATATAGCGGCGGTCGTCAAGCAATGATGCCAGACTTGCCCAACTCTTTTCGTTCATCCGGTTTGCTTCATCGAGGATACAGATACCTCCGCTCACCATCGCTGAAACGAGGCTGCTCGCCCGGTATATGATTTTCTGGTCGGCGGAGAGCACCGGAACTATCAGGAGATCTTCCGGCCGCATGTCAGCGGTGCAGTTGATCAGATAGACAGGCTGGTCAAACTCCTGTGCGACTGCACAGGCAATCGTTGTCTTCCCGCATCCCGGTGGTCCCGTGAGGACCGGTGTCATAATCCGGTCATGTTCATCGATCTTCAGCCATGCCGCGCTGAGAAGCCTGAACACTTCCTTCTGGCCAATACAGTGATAATCAACGGTGTCGGGTTGACGGAGATGAATTGTTGTCCCGTCAATGGTGACCGTGCGATTCTGTTCACTCCCATTTGAGAATTTTTCTTCCTGTGCCATTGTTGCATTCCCCCCAAAGCTCATTTTTCACGTCTCATACACCCGCCTCCTCTCATGTCGTAGTGCGGTTGCATGATCATGATGCATGCACCCCGGAGCAGCTAACTCATGGGTGTTCATGTGCTGCATCACAGGTTCTCTATATGTGTTCAACACATAAATAATTACTGTTGGTTTGCCAACACTTGTGTGTGAGGGATATTCTCAGATGTGCCCAATTCTTTTTGAATACCAGAATGGTCCACAATAATTAAATATACGAATCGTTGAATAGAATGTTTTAGTGATGGGTTGAACCGTCTATCAGATCAGACAAATCATCAATTAACCTTAATATGATAATTGTCCAACACTATGTGTCCGTCGATGTGTTATGAAAGAAGTGTCAATTGCTGAGGATATCCGGGAAATTCAGTCGATTATTGCCCGACTGGAAGATGTGACCAGAAATATTGAAGAATATCAGAAAACCAGCAATATGCTGTTGGATTCGATAAAATCCGAGTGCAACAGTATTATGACCGATGCAAAGAGGCAGCTGCATCAGGCGTCTGTTGAGGCGGAGAAGTATGGATTTGAACCGGTTCCTGACGTGCGCATTGAAGACAAAAAGCTGAAGAATGCCTGGATGACCCTCTACCGGCATCATGACGGGGCGACCGCAGATACGATTGCTGAGGAACTGCACCGGCACAGGACCACTGTTTCAACATATCTGAATTACCTCGTCATGATGGGGTATGCAACAAAGAAACGGGTGGGGCACGAGATTTATTATACCGCAGTTCTAATGAAACAGAAGGAGCCATCTGAATGACATCTGCCAGTCTTGAGGATTACCGACACCGTATCATTGTGGTCTATTCACCGGATGGGGGGAATGGCAAGAGTGAGATCGCGGCAAATGTTGCCTTCAGCATGGCAAAACGCGGGCTGCGCACCTGGGTATTTGATGCAAACCTCTTCGCTCCAACCCAGGACATCATCTTTCCATCCCCTGCGGCAAACGTGACCTTTTCTGAATTTTTAACGAATCCGGGCCAAAAGGAGATTCCGCTGTATAATATCTCGGATGTGGTGGACTGCGGCAATCCCGGCCGGATGTACCTCACGCCCTCGGGCAGCCGCAATCCGGAGGTCCGGTTTTTGCTCAGGGAACGGATGAATGGAGGAAATGATCTCTATAGTGGGATTCCGGATGCATTGTTCAGGGGGATGCAGACCGAAGATATTGACCTGCTCATCATCGACACGCACCCCGGCTTTGAAGAGATGAACGAAGTGTGGCTCGGGCTGACTGAATATCTCATCATCATCTCGCGGATGAATGACATCGACCTTGAAAATCTCCGGGCACTTCTCCAGGACGGGGAAGTCGCTGATATTGCCAAAAAACTGATTGTATTCAATAATGTCCAGCTGGATGAGAATCGGCAGGCGCTCCAGGCCATGGACAATACCTGGGTTGCCGGTCAGTTCTTTGATGCCTCCCGTCTGGATGAACTGGAGGCGAAGCTTTCCCAGGGTCAGGTGGAACCGGGCAGTCCTGATGGTTCTGCTATAGGGTCTGGTTCAGGGTCTATTACAGGATCTGCTACAGGGTCTGTCACCATCTACGACGAACCGTTTTTGTACTCAGAAAAACTGGCCATGTTCGGTGATGGCATCGGGCGGGACGGGCTCTTCATGCAGAAAGAGCCGGAGGATCAGTTTTCGGTGAGTGTTGAGCGGCTGGCGGAGTTTGTGTTGAGGGAGAGAGGTGGGCAGAGGGGGTGAGTGGGATTTGTGGTTTTTCTTTTTGGATGAACTGAATTACTCATCTCTTATTTGCTTCTTTTTGTATCGCTTTTAGTATCAGTTGAATCTTTACTGAGAGTGGAGCATATCCGTATTTTGTTGTAATAGTGTAGGCTTCTTCTGCAAGCGAAAGGGCTTCTCCTAGATTGTTTAGATTAGCGAATATATTTGCTTGATTCACAAGCGAAATTGCGAGAGAGTCCTTTAATCCGAGTTCCTGACATATCCGCTCCTCTTCCTTGTGGAGTTCCATCGCCTCATCCAGCCTTCCCCAGTCCTGAAGAATCAGCGCCTGGTTGCCGATGGATACTTGTATCCCTTCCTTGTTCCCGAGTTCTCGGCATATCCGCTCCTTTTCCTTGAGGAGCTCCATCGCCTCATTCATTCTGCCCCAGGTCCAGAGGATCAGCGCCTGGTTGCCGATGGATACTTGTATCCCTTCCTTGTCCCAGAGTTCCTGACATATCCGCTCCTCTTCCTTGTGGAGTTCCATCGCCTCATCCAGCCTTCCCCAAGCGTTGAGGATCAGCGCCTGATTTCCGATGGATCGCGACAGTCCTGCCTTGTTCCCGAGTTCTCGGCATATCCGTTCCTTTTCCTTGAGGAGCTTCATCGCCTCATCCAGCCTTCCCCAGGCCCGGAGAATCACCGCCTGGTTGCCGATGGATGCCTGCAGCTCAGCTATGTTTCCGAGTTCTCGGCATATCCGTTCCTTTTCCTTGAGGAGCTCCATCGCCTCATCCAGCCTTCCCCAGGCCCGGAGAATCACCGCCTGGTTGCCGATGGATCCCTGCAGCTCAGCCTTGTCCCCGAGTTCTTTGCATATCCGCTCCTGCTCCCTGAGGAGTTCCATCGCCTCATCCAGCCTTCCCCAGTCCCGGAGAATCAGTGCTTGGTTGCCGATGGATGCCTGCAGCTCAGCCTTGTTCCCGAGTTCTCGGCATATCCGCTTCTTTTCCTTGAGGAGTTCCATCGCCTCATCCATTCTTCCCCAGGTCCGGAGAATTAGCGCCTGGTTGCCGATGGATACCTGTAGCGCTGCCTTGTCCCCGAGTTCTTTGCATATCTGCTCCTGCTCCTTGAGGAGCTCCATCGCCTCATCCAGCCTTCCCCAGTCAAGGAGGATCCGCGCCTGGTTGCCGATGGATGCCTGCAGCTCAGCCTTGTTCCCGAGTTCTCGGCATATCCGCTCCTTTTCCTTGAGGAATTCCATCGCCTCATCCATTCTGCCCCAGGTCCGGAGAATTAGCGCCTGGTTGCCGATGTATACCTGTAGCGCTGCCTTGTCCCCGGTTTTGAGGGCCTCATTGGTCAAATATTGCCACAGAGTAAATGCTTCCTTCAAGTACCCAAAACCAGTAAAAAGGAATGCAATAATCCAGACATATTCGCGAAAATCAGCAGGATTTTCAATAACTAGAGAATAGGTGTCCAGCATTTTAAACCGGGAACCTGCTTTAAGATCGGCCCAGTACATCTTCACATCAAATTCATCCTTTTCCCACGCCACTGCAAAAAAGTCCAGGTCGCCCAGCACCTCATTGAGCTGCTCCCACTCCTGCGCCTTATCCAGTTGCCAGGGAAGTTCATCGATACCTCGTGGTTCTAATCTCCGGTCTGAAAAATAATCTGCAAGAGTGATATGGACGTTCTTTTGTTCGGATTCAGTGGTGAGATACCGGTCAGCCACCGCCTTTCGCATGTAATCATGGAAGAACGTGAGCAGTCCCGACCGGGAAAAAAGGGTATTCTCCGCTGCAAGAGAGAGGGGCGACCAGTATGCTGCCGGGAGCGACTCCCCCTCTGTCCCAAGCAGGTCGAGGAGTTCCTGCTCGCTGAGCCCTCTTCGTGCTGCCCAAATGAGAGACATCGTGTCACGTACGAGGCCGGAGCGTTCCTGTTCGTAGTCTTCTTCCCAGCGTGCGAGAATCTTTTCAAACAGGTCGTCGATGTCCTTTGCCGCGAGGAAGGTGTCCAGACGGTTATCGAGTGTTTCATGGTCCCCGTACACCCGGAGTTCCTCAAGGATAGCCCGGAGAAAGAGCGGGTTTTCTGAATGTTTTGTCCTGAGGATTTTATGTACAAACGTTTCGGGGAGCGTTTTGCTATAGCGGTGCAGGTAATCGTGGATCAGCTGCGTTCGCTCCGCAGTGGTCAGCGGTTCAACTTTCAGGGCGGGCCATTTCCGGGACATCAGTTCGTCAAGAGCTCTCCCCTCAAGTGACGAAAGCACCAGCCGGATATTTTTGGGGATCACCGGCGGAAGCCAGACAAGGTCCGGTGCACCATCCCGGTCTTCCAGCTGGTTGAGGGCATCGATGATGAGGACTGTCCTGCCCTGTGCTGATGCCATGGAGAGGAAATTTGCGAATGCAAGCCGAAGGTCGTCCTTGTCCTCCGGGATCTCCTGATCAATTGCAAACCGGCGTTTCAACTCACCCATGATCCGCCGGAGCATTGCCACCCAGTCGGTGCTCTCACTCGTGGCGCCGATGAAGTGCAGGAGCACAAAATCATCCGGGTTTGCTTCACGATATGTCTTCACCCAGTTCGCAAGAAGTGCGGACTTCCCGGAACCTGAGTCTCCCGTAATCACAAGTGGCGGCCCATCGCCTTTTGCATGTTCATTGAGCCGGTTGAAATAGTCCGGCCGCCGGATATAGACATCAAATCTGCTACGGGTGAAATAGTCGTGCTCAGCTGTTTCCCGGTCAAGCGGGTCCGGCTGGTCTGATTCGGGATAGATAGAATCAATGACCGCTTTCAGGTCTTTGTATACAAGTGCTCCCAGTTCCTGCGGGTCTTTGTAGTTCTCCCGTACAGGAAGGCCTTTTTCCTTTATTTCCTCTTTCAGTGCGGCTAATTTTTCCCGCCGTTCTTTGGCCCTTTGTTCTGCCTCTTCCTTTCCGTACGTCTCGATCTCTTCCGTTGTTGGCAGTTCCCGGAGCTTTTTCTGAATGTCTGGTGACTGGGTATCAACATAAGCGGGATCTCGGAAGTAGAAGAATGCATGTGCTGCCATATCCGGGTTGTTGAGCACTCCGTGGAAAATTTCAAGGGCAGTGATCGATTTTTCCTGATGTTCGTTCAGCCACTTTTGTTCTCTTTTCAGCGGTTCAGGAATTTCATCCGGTACATATCCGTAGCGCTCACCCAGCATGCCAATGAAATACGGCCGGCACCGCTCTATCTCAGCAAGACAGATGGGGAGCACTTCTCCTTCCGCTGCCTGTTCATTGGTGATTCCCCAGCGGAGGTCCACCTCGCTCCATCCTATACCCCGCTGTTCGCAGAGCCTGCGCAGTTTTGGGAAATAGAATTTGACGAGCTGTTCTCGTTCTTCATGCATATCGCGAAAGGTTGAGGATATGAATACTCTTACGGAACGCGGATCCTTGCTGAATATTTCAGGATCCACGGTTTCATTGGTTGGAGGGGGTGAATTGGTACTATAATTATTTGGCCAGTCGGAATGATCCATGGCGATTGATTGTGATGATCACATAAAAAAATTGTTCCAGTCTTTTTGATTCGCCAAATAGGGGCGCAGGATTGCTTTTGCACCACATTTGGCGGTTCGATAATTCACGTATTTCTGTTTTATTAAAACGATCCAAATTCGCCTCAAAAATGATAGTAATTATCAGAATCATTTGATATTCAGATGTGCCATTCCGGTTGCTGGTTGAATTTTGTTATTTGAGATAGGAAAACTGACCCGGAGACAAAATATTCAGATGAGAAAAATTGGTACATCGGGGGAAGGGTGCGGAATGTGAAATGAACAGAACTACTTACGTTTATTAGCTTCCTGTTGTATCTTTTCAAAATGTGATTGAATGATCTCTGATAATGTGGTATATCCATGTTCCACGGTAATCATGTACGCCTCTTCAGCAAGTGGAAGGGCTTCCTGTGGGTTGTTTTGACCGTTTAGAATCAGTGCCTGGTTTACAAGTGCCAAGGCGAGAGAGTTCATTATACCGCGTTCCCTCCATATCCGTTCCTCTTCTTTGTAGAGTGACATAGCACCATCGATATCCTCATAGACTAGGCGGATATACGCCTGACTGGCAAGGGATAGCGGGATTGAATTTACGTTTCGGGTTCCCTGCAGATCTGTGTCTTTTCCTTTCAGAATTCGCATATTAATCGTATTGTGGAGCTGAATTGATATTACTAATTCGAATTGTATCGCTCGCCTTTAGCCAGTCAAAATTCACTTCATCTTCTTTAGATATATACAAAAAATACCACAGAATCTTCTACGAAGCCTATCAAAAACCCCCAGCGTGTCATCATTAAAGATGCTATCCGGGTCTTCAATAGTTTCCTCCGGGTGGTCCCGCTGCCGGGCGGCAAGATCAATCAGCCAGAAGTGTTTCCCCTCCCGCAGCACGGCCTCTTCCACTTGGTTCAGCCAGTAAAATGCCCTCTCTGTGTCTCCGGTCCTGCGATGCAGCTCGCCCACTTGGTATAGGAGAACCGGCCGGTCATAGTCCGGTGATGTTTGGTTCCCACTGAGCTCTTTCTCAAACCAGATCAACGCCTCTTGCCGGTAATGCATTGCATCATCATACTCCCTTCTCTCATCGGAGCACCATGCTGCTTTCAAATAGTGTTCACCAATACGGCAGAAGGAATCTCCACGCCATTCTGAGATGAGGGCGGCGAATTCGTATCGTTTTGCACCGGGTGGAAATTCTGTTTTGATCCGTGGTAGTATCTGCTGACGGATGCGTTCCTGCAGTTCAGGCGTGATCGGGTAGGCACTAGTATCCTTTTCTTCGAGTTCCCTGTTGTCAAGGGAGTATCCACACCGATCACAGGTGTGGACCTCGAGCGGCAGATAGTCATATCCAAGGCTTCCAAAATGGAGGTCACTTGAGATGGTGCCGAAGGTATTCTTGGTCCCCCATGTTGGGGATTGAAACGTATGGCCGCAACAGGGGCAGGTTATCGTGATGTGATAGATGGTGGTCATGGCATTGCAGGGAATTTTGATCGGGAACTCTGAGAATAGTATTGGATATGATATCCTACATCGGTTGACCAAGGTATTAAATAGCCATAATACTTCTCAATAAACAATTCAAGGGGTGTTGGCGATGTACGATGACATGATACATGAACTCACTGAGGGGAAGCCATTCGTGTTTGTTGCGATGAAATATGGTGAAAAAGAAGAACTGTACAAAAAAATTAAGGATAACATTCGTCAGGAATTTGGCCTCGCCTGTGTCACCTACATTCCCGCAAATTCATAACGAGCCAAATTCAAAATGGCTTAATTTTGACCAAAATTAGAAATGGGGCGAATTTTATGGATTGATAAAATTGCGCTCGTTATAAGCGCCCGCAACACATGACGGGCTCACGTATTTTCAGAATACTAATAATTTGTCAACTAAATCGGAATCAAACGGATGTGGCGGCCCATTTTTCTACTCATAGTTATGTGTCGCCGGGAATGCAGGGTGTCAGGGCAGACAAAGTGAGAGGCGGGGGTCTTGATCTGCTGGAGAAAATCCATGAACTGATTGAAAGAGCTGAGATCGTTATAGCAGACATCAGCACCGATAGTCCGAACGTATATTATGAAATTGGATATGCAAGGGGTAAAGGGAAACCACCTCTTCTGATCATGGATTTGGGAAGGAATGATCCCGTTCCTGTGGACCTGCAGGGATTGGAAATAATAACATATGTATATAACTGGGATGGGCCTGAACCGTTTATCCGTAAACTGAACGGTCATCTTAAAGTCCGTCTGAATACTTCCCGTGCACTACTCAAAGATATGCTCATTCCCACAGAATCTGATGATTTATATGTGGTGGTGAGTCCAAAATATCCAAAACCTGACGGACCTTTTGCCGGACAGATCCGAGATCTCAGAACATTTGGTGACTATCTTGGGGTAATGGGGCTCCTGACGGCCTTTGGAAATGTTACTGGTGAATCAAAAAATATCCAGATTGTTTCCGGCCAGTATGCATCAGGTGACCTTCTGACACGGCCTGCCAGTCTGTTTATGGTTGGTTCGCGCAAAAGCATCCCTCCTGTCGGGGATATGATGGAGCAATTGCTCAAAGACAAGGAACCATATTGGGAATTTAGTGCTGTTGACAATCAGCCGGAAGACGGTGACTGGCCGGTACAGCTTTACCGGACGATGAATGGGATAAGGGAGAATATTAAAGGAGAAACCAGAAAATTTGGCGATAAACAAATCTGGGGAAAGGATTATGGACTCATCATTCGGGCCCCCCATCCGCATCATTCAAAACAACTTGTGTTAATCATGGCCGGTGCACACAGTCTTGGGACGGGTGCGGCCTGTATTGCTGCAACGTCATCACCCTTCATAAAGGAAATACAAAACAAACTTCCGGAGAATTCTCTTTCTGATAAATCAAAAAGCTTCTGGGTTTTAGTAAAAGGCACCGCAAGTGAGCACGACGGACTTTTGGATCAGGAGGGTGTTGAGATAATTGAGGCAGGAACGTTTGATTGAATATTTTTTAAGAGGAATTACTCAAAATGATTGCTGAAATTTGGTTATAGATCCTGACGAAAATATAGTAACAATTGCATAATCGTTTCCACCTGGTTTGGTGAAAAAGCTCTACCGCATGAAAAGCCCCTCCGGAGACATCCGTCCTGATCCTATCTCATTATCCAACCGTTCCACAAACTCCTCTAAAAGAGCATGCCTCCGCTCAGCAATCTCCCGTGCACTGTCTGTGTACATCAGCCCCCGGAGCTTCAGCAGTTTTTCATGAATATGCTCCACCGCACCCTCGATCCCGTCTCCGTGCTCACCCGCCTGCAGAAAGGTTCGTGCAATCCCGACCGCCCCCATCGCATCGAGGTTGTCGGCGTCCGAGAGGACCTGTGCCTCCAGGGTCTCGGGTTTTGGGCCGGTGCTGAAGCGATGGGCACGTATCGCATGAACAATTGCCGGGATACGGTCTGCATCGTATCCTGTCTGCCTGAGATATTCCTCTGCAATCCGTGCCCCTTCCTCCTGGTGGGGGATGCCGGTCTCCTTCTCAACGGGTCGGGCCACATCGTGGAAGAGGGCTGCAGGGATGAGGATTTGCATATCTGCATCCTCTACCTCTCCAATCTCCTCGCAGAGGCGGGTGACGCGGAGGATGTGGTTGAAGTCGTGTGCTCCCGACTGACTAAAAAACGTCCTGACGTAGGCGAGTATTGTCTCAAACTCTTTTGTCTGCATCGTGAGAGAAAGGTTGGTCGCAGGTGGGGATAAGGGGGTGGGAGATGAGCATACCATTTTGGAACGTGCCGGAAAACTGTCGGGCAATAATGTATTTATTAAAACAGATATACTAAAATCAATAATGAAATTTAATTGCCTAATTGAGAAAGACGAGGACGGCTATTACTACGCTTCCGTTCCTTCCCTGCCGGGATGTTTCACACAGGCAACATCATACGATGAACTCATAAAACGCCTCGATGAGGCGATAACCCTCTACCTTGAAACAAACGAACCACCTGAACCGGATGAACAAAGGGAGTTTGTGGGGGTACAGGCAGTTGAAATTGAGTCCTGTTAAGGCTGAAAAGGTCATTCGTGTACTCGAAGAATCTGGTTTCACGGTTGTCCGGCAAAAAGGAAGTCATACCATTCTTAAAGATCAGGACGGGAGAAGTGTGGTGATACCAGTTCATCATGGGGAGGAACTGGGCAGAGGAATACTCCGTGCTATTATTCGACAGGCGGGTCTGACCCGCGAAGAATATCTGAGGAAACTGAAGTGACAAATTTATCCATCCTCTTCTGTTTAAAGAAACTTCACTGATTCTACTTTGTGGAAGGCATCATACTGACATGGTGTAAAACAGGCCGAATCAGAGATCTCCTCTATTGGGCGACCTGAAGGATGCTCTTATTCTGTTCTATTATCCAAACCTTCCCCCGCAAAAACCGCTGCCCCCACCAGAGGCGCCATCCCGTCAGCACTACTCAGGCAAATCTCCGGGAGAGGGAGATACTCATCAATATACTCCCGTGCAGGCGCAAGAATGAGGTCCGGGTTCTCTGCAGCAACCGGGCCACCCACAACAATCCGCTCCGGCGCATATGCAGCAATAATGCCGGAGAGCCCGCGCCCGTTGATCACCGCAAGCTCCCGGAAGAATGCCACGGCCACATCGTCCCCCCCACGGGCCACAGCACAGAGAGATTCTGCCGTCACGCCAGATTCTGACGTCGAAACACCTTCCTTCCCATTTCGCTCACACCACGCCCGGAAGAACCGCGGCATCCCGCTCCCCGAGGCATATGCCTCCCAGTGTCCTGCACCACCGCACCCGCAGTGCAGATTGTAGACCGTGTCCACACAGAAGTGGCCCGCCTCCCCGGCATTGCCGCCCGCACCTTCGACGAGCCGGCCGTCTGCGATCACCCCGCAGCCGATGCCGGTCGATATCGTCAGGTAAACAAGGTTCCGGCATCCCTTCCCGGTGCCGGAGTGGTATTCATAGTATGCCCCGGCAGATGCATCATTGAGAATTGAGACCGGACAGGGGAAGGCCGCCTCCAATGGTGCTTTAAGCGGGATCTCCGCATACGGCATATTGGGACTCCTGCAAATGCTCTCCTTCCCTGCCGAAAGCGGCCCTGCTGTCGCGATGCCGACCGCGTCCGGCACCATACCCGCCGCATCGCAGACCTCGCGCAACATCCGGATCA
>Ga0272441_10002389_pt1 | contig 37922 bp, 62 predicted proteins | sample SSMProp6N_FD_193582 | JGI IMG/M metagenome (GOLD analysis project Ga0272441, IMG submission 193582) | Marine sediment archaeal communities from Little Sippewissett salt marsh, Falmouth, MA, United States - SSM-Prop-6N | ecosystem: Environmental > Aquatic > Marine > Wetlands > Sediment ... | reverse complement strand
ATTCAGTAGTGGTTCTGCATCGGATTACCAGATAAATGTCAATGTAACATACGACAGCGATATGAAAAGTGATTTCAGCGATTTAAGATTCATAGCATACAGCGATAATTCCACATATAATGCCTATTGGATTGAAGATAAGGTTGACAGCAGTTGGTGTGATTTATGGATTAATGTTTCTGACACAATAGACACCACAGACGATACAGTTTGTTATATGTATTACGATAATGACGCAGCATCCACACACACAAATGGAACTGATACATTTTTGATTTATTCATCTTGGGAAAATGAATTGGATGGTTGGACAGAAAGTGATAGTTCAGGCACTTACAGTTTTGATACAACATATAAAAAATTCGGTTCATATTCAGTTAAACTATCTTCACCAAGTGGGAATAATAGGGAATCATTAGTAAAAAGTCATAACAATGGTGGACAGGATTATCGTATTATGTATTGGATTTTGCTTGACAGCGATAACAACAGATGGTATGACAATATGTGGGATACCAACGGAAAAAGGCACACCAACATCAGGACTTATTATTCTGGATATGATGGTATAGAATCACAACCTGGTTCAGGACACCAAATGCACGTTGCAAATTGTGTTGACGGAAGATGGTATAAGATTTATTACGAGGATGATGTTTCAGCAAATACTTATGATGTTTGGGTTGATGATGTAAAAGGACAGACAGATGGTGCACATAGGGATACTGGTACTTCCGATAACTTGGATAATTATCGAATACAAGCAGGTGATGGTGCACAGGATGGAGATGTTTGGCACGATGGTTATTGCTATATGTATTGGAACGATGCAACACTTTCAACAAGTGTAGGTGAAGAAGAAGAAAATTCAGGTCAACCATGGATTAAGGTAGATACTGCTTCACCTGCTGATGGTGCAACCAATGTAGATACTCATCCAAGATTGAGCATAGAGGTTGCACATAATGACAGCACAAGTAGTGATTGGTGGCTTTACACTTCAGAAAACGATGAAGCAAGTTATACTATGAGGGCAAGTGGTTCAGATGCCGATGGTGCATTTACTGCTACATATGATTATCACGAAGCAAATGCAGGAGAAGATACATATTACTGGAAGATAAGTGTTAATGATGGCACAACAAATGTTTCTCATATATTTGATTTTGAAACTGATACTATTACATCTTCTGTAGCTATAAAAACAATTACATTTGCAGGTAATGAAAGCGATTTAGGTTGTCCACACCATTTAACATATGATGCAGGTAATAATGATACAACTCCATATGCAGACGATGGATATTACATAAATGACAGCAGACAGAAAGAGGATTGGATATATATTACAGTTACAACATCATGGACAGATGCAGTATATCTGAACTATTCGGTAAATGGAGTATGGAACAATGGTACTGCTCGATTTGGATATTTAAGTGGCACAGGCAGTACAATCTATTATGAATTTAATTCTTCTGGTAATATAACCTTTGATGATACTGATCATCTTACTTTTGATATATGTGCTTTTAGTGGTCCTTATTCTTCAGTTTATAGATGGGAAAAGTATGGACAGGATGGAAATCCCACCCGAAGATATGTTTATTTGGATTGCACTCCTGATAATTTTTTTACATATAATGAAGATGGAAAGGATATTTGGTATGTCAATGGTTTTGATTATGACCATTCCAATAGTGAGCATTTGGGAAGGGATGATTTATTCCACTATGATGGTGGTCCTGATGGTGGAGGATGGGATACTGCAAACCTGATAAATGAGCATCCTGCAAATGATGGTACTTATACCAATTTATTTTGTGGTCAAGATATTGGTGCATTTATCAATAATGGAGTTTGTATTGAAGATGGAACTCTTGACAATATCTATTGGCATATATTTTGGAATCGTAGTGCAATTGGACCAATATCTAATACATATTATGGATATGTATTTACAAATGAAAGTTTAAAGGGTACATTAGATGAGCAATGGACAGGACCAGAAACAGTCAATTCAACTTCAGATGTTGTATCTTGTTATAGTGGACCTGCTATTAATTTAAGTTTGGAAACAAAATTAAGGGAAACAGCATCAACAAAGATTACTGATAATAATATTTATACATTTCAAATATTTATGCACGGGGAAGATACTTCAATTACAAACAGGATTTACAGTAATTATTATTATCCTTCATTCTTGATATTCAATGTTCCTGATAACAATACTTTAGAGGGGATGGATAGTGATAGCGATGAGTTAAACGATTATCAAGAACTATGGGACTATGGCACAAATCCATTTGATTCAGATACAGATAATGATGGGGTGGATGATAAGACAGAAGTAGATGAAGAATTAGACCCGAATGACCCCACAGATGCATTTTCTGATGAAACACCGCCTGATACACCGACTTGGTTAGTAAATCCAACTGCATTAAGCACTACAAGCATAACAATGGCTTGTAACTATGTAGAGGATTTTTCAGCACCCGTCTATTATCAATTCAATGGTTCTGATGGTGGAAACACAAGGACTTGGATGCCGTTTTGGTCTGGTATATCAGCAACTGCTTTTACCGATGAAGGATTATCCGAAAACACATTATGTTCATATACTGTAGTAGCAAAAGATTCAGCAGATAATGTTGGCGGAACTTCATCTCAACAATCTGCATATACTTTAGTAGGAAAGCCAGAAGATGCAGAATTTACAATAGATTCATACGGAAGCACTTGGATAAATATGAGTGTTGCAGTTCCACCTAATTATGACCAAGGTGATACTGCTTGTTATTTTGCAGGTGATACAGGAAGTCCACCAGATAGTGATTGGATAGGTGGAAGTACAAATTATACTGGCACACGTTGGTATTATAATTGCACTGGACTGACAGCCCATACAACATATGGATTTAAAGTAAAATTCAGAAACGGAGATGGCACAGGGACAGATTATTCAGGTGAAAAGACAGTAGGACTTTTTGATTGGTATCTGTTAGACACCATAACTGGAAGTTACATCAATACTACAACATATAATCTACTTGACACAGTAACAGGTTCTTATACCAATACTACAACTTGGCATTTATTGGACACCATAGAAGGTAGTTACATAAATGGAACGGAATACCAATTGCTTGACACAGTTGAAGGTAGTTATATTAACACCACTTTATTCAATTTACTTGACACAGTAGAAGGTAGCTACATAAATACAACATCTTGGCACTTATTAGACACCATCGAAGGTTCATACATAAATGGAACGGAATACCAATTGCTTGACACAGTAGAAGGTAGCTACATAAATACTACATCATTCCACTTACTTGATACAGTAGAAGGTAGTTACATAAACAGTTCAACGTGGGTATTACTTGACACAGTAGAAGGGAGTTACATAAATACAACATCTTGGCACTTGCTTGACACCATTGAGGGTTCTTACATAAATGCTACATCATTCCACTTATTGGACACCATCGAAGGCAGTTATAAGAACAGTACAACTTGGAGATTAATAGACACCATAGAGGGAAGCTATATCAATACAAGCAACTGGCAATTATTGGATACCATCGAAGGTAGCTATATCAATACAACCTCTTGGCAATTATTGGATACCATTGAGGGTTCATATGTAAATACCACAACCTTCTATCTTTTGGACACAGTTGAAGGAAGCTATGTAAATACCACAACCTTTCATCTTTTGGATACCATCGAAGGTTCATACATAAATACAACATCTTGGCAATTATTGGATACAGTAGAGGGTAGCTATATCAATACAACCTCTTGGCAATTATTGGATACCATTGAAGGATCTTATAAGAACAGTTCAACGTGGAAACTTATCGATACAGTTGAAGGTTCTTACATAAACAGTACAACCTTTCATCTTTTGGATACAGTAAGTGGTTATTATACGAATACAACAACGTGGCACGTTTTGGACACAATCGAAGGGTATTATACCAATTCAACAAGTTTTTGGCTTATAGACACGATACAAGGCAGTTATGTTAATATTTCAGAGGCAGTATTGGTAGACACCATTGAAGGTTCATACATAAATACAACATCTTGGCATATTTTAGATACCATTGAAGGATCTTATAAGAACACGACAATTATCTATATTGAAGTTACAAATGAACATCCTGAAAACAATAGTGTTGTTTTAGATGTATATCCAAGCATACATTTTACAATTAACCATACTGAATCACGTTCAATGAACTATACAATATATTGGAACACATCTTTAAATGTAGATAAGGAATTTGTTTCAATAGATGGTGTGTATAATGGAACATATCATCATGTAGTTGAAAATGCAACAGTTAAAGGTAATGTTTATTACTGGAAGATTATCTATAATGATGAAAGCCATTCATATAATGACACCTTTAAATTTAGTATAGGTTATGGAACACCATTCTTAACACAACCAACATCCAGTTTTCCATTTATTCTTGGGTTGTTGGGTGTACTTTGCGTGGTGATTTTGTTTGTAATGCTTATTAAAAGGAGAAGGGAGTATTAATGTATGTTAAACCCTGGAGTAAGGATGCAGAAAGGATATTGCGACAGTTAAGTTATACAGGTAGGGCATATTCCACAAACAATAGTAGGTTACCAAGAGAATTTGGTATGAAATGTAAAGATATAATAAACTCTGATTTTTTGGATATTGCAACAATAAGGAATAAAAAAGAAAGGAGAACTTGGTTTATCACGCCACCAGATGTTGCCATAACAATCAAGCCAGGAAAACGTGGTATAAACTTTCATTTTAGAAGATTTAAGATTTTATAGATATAAATTAATTCTTAACTTCTATTAAAATTAAAAATTGTTAACACATAGTTTTTATATATATTATAAGACTATTAATTACTCCGAATGTAAGGGTTATTGACCCTATAATAAATAAAAGGAGGCGACCGAAAAGTGAGAAGTTTTTTAAAGAACACACATGGTGTTGTTGATCTTGGTGTAGTCCTAATGGTAGGAATAGCTTTTGCCGCATTGATGGTAATTGCATATATCATATGGACATTAAATGACCAACTTGGTGCAACAGGTGATGCAGCAAATTCTATTGGAAATGTTACCAGTGGATTTGATGATGCAGTCAATCTGTTGTTAGTGGCAGTAACAATATTCATCTTGGCCATAGCAATCAGTGCATTACTAATGTTAAGAGGTAGGTAGGTGATTATGATGCGTTCATTTCTAAAGAACAATCTCGGAGTAATTGATCTTGGTGTAGTCCTAATGATAGGAATAGCTTTTGCCGCATTAATGGTAATTTCATATATCATTTGGACTGTAAAAGATCAATTAATAACGACAACCACATCAGCAGCTACAAATGCCAGTATTGATAACATTACTGGTGGATTTGATGATGCAGTCAATCTGTTGTTAGTGGCAATCACAATATTCATCTTGGCCATAGCAATATCAGCACTATTAATGCTTCGTGGAAGATAAAACTAAACAAGGAGTTTACAACTCCTTCTTTTTTTTTTATATTTAATTTTAGAAAGTATGCACATAGTTTATTTATATATTTTAAACAAATTATTGTTTATGCAAGAGTATATCAAAACAATAAGTTTACAGGCAAGTAAGATTACTTGGAATGATGTGGATAAAAGGGCAGAAAGCACAGGTTTCAAAGACCGAAGCAGATACATCCAGTATCTTGTAGAGAAGGATATTTACAAATCAAAACACGATTACAACCAGATATTAATAATTGTTTTATTATTGTTGTTGGCATTGATGTCATTGACTATTCTTTTAAGGGTGTAATATGCAAGATCCAGAAAAGAGGTATGAGGCAAGTATCCAGAAAAAAAGGTTAGACCAATATAAAAACTTTTTTAATCCAACATTAGCAGATGAACAAGATGAATACTATGGTCCGATAAGACCATGTTTAGGTCCAGAACTTTCAGTTGCATATATAGATAAGGAGGATATGCCAAGTTATATTATGCAGGTAAGAACAGCACAGGAGATGTTTGCACACGGACAGGACGATCTTGGATTGTATATCCAGACAACAATGACTGCTGAACTAAAACTAACAGATAGCATTGACGGAAGGGTTGTGGATAACATATTCAGCAACAAGATGGAATATAGTCAGACACAGACATTACATGAATATCAGCATCCTGTAGAACGAAAGAGAGGTTTATTTGGTGGAAAACCACCAGAGCAGAGGGTATAAAATGTGGTTAGAAGCAAAGATATTGTTAAGCATAGTCGCAATGATTTTTATTGCAATAGTATTAAGCCAGTTATTATTTTTGAATATACTTTACGCCTTCCTATTGTTTGCAGCAATAGGATTGATTGTATTTAGTGATATGCTGATAGGTTATCAGATAAAACACAATCATGTTGATGTGTTGATAGATCCATGTCCAGCAGGTTCAGAGATATGCGTATTGTTTGATTTTAGTGGAAACATGGATTTTTTAAGAACCAAGAAAGGACCATTGGGAACAAGGCAGTTTGTAAGATACAAGAAGGAAGCCACAATAATTAACGATGGCAAGTATCAGTTAAGGACAATAAATGGAAACCATGGTTTTGTCGGGCATGAAAGCTATGATAAGAATGTAGATTTATTCAAGACAGAGGCACTTGACAAACTGGAAGGTGATAATATGGAAGAAATAATCGATAACCTTCCGATGAGAACAATTGAACCCAAAAAAGAAGAAATAAAAGAAATGGAAGTTGTTACAGATGGCAGAATATAATATTAATAGAAAAATAGATGAATTGCTAAAGGACAGTCCAGAAACACTAAAGAAGGTAAGGGATAACCGAAGGTTCAAAAAGAGAATACGTTTTAGAAGGGTTGTACCAAAATATGATAATGTAAAGGTATTCGGTGTAAAGAGTGTAAACATAAATGCAATACTAAAGGATAACCTATGGGATAGGTCAATCTTCACAACAGACAAGCTATGTAGGATGTTCTTGAGTATGACTTTGGAACAACTCAAAAAATATGAGAAGAAGAAACGTGCAGTACCATTGAATATGTTATGGATTGTTCTTCTTATGATTGGTGTTGTTGTTGCAATATTGGTTGTATTATTTTTATTACCAAGATTGGGTGCTGTGGTATGAACGAAGAAAAGAAAGAGCAAGAAGATGATGGCATAGGGGTAGGTGGATTACTTACCATTATGATAATTATAGGAATAGTTACAGTTGGTTTTGTGGTTTATAATGCAATGCAAGAACCATATAGGATTGCAGATGAGTTGGAGGATAGGTTGAATGATATGGATGATGTATCAGATGAATATAAGCAGGGTTGGAAAGATTGTATTAGTAATTATCTTGACATCACAACCTCACCAACAAATAGTACAAGCGATTTAATAGCAAAGGAGGTAAAATAAAATGTTATACGACACAAGATTGCATCTTCCACAATTAGTGGAAAAGATGTGGATAGAAGATTTTAGAAATGGAGATATAACAAAACTGGAAACAGACAAGATACTGGTATCAAAAATGTTATCTGACAAGAACTTTGACAACAAGCTAAAGATAATTGACGATGAGTACAAGACAAGAAAGGAAAAACTTGAAAAGGAACTAAATGAAATACAGGAGAAGTTAGCTGAAAAGTCAGAGGAATACAATGAGAACGAGATAAGCCATTGGGAAACGATAATAGCAGAGTTAAAGAGAACGATAGACAATACAGCAATACCAACACCTGAAAGCAATGAGTAAGCAATACAAGACAGATTATATAGCTTTACAGAATTTATGGTTTATTTGTAGTCAAGCATACATTGAGGCATATTTCGATGGAGATATGGAGAGATGTTTTTCGATAATTAATGTATATCGTGATACATTAATAGATATTACTCCATTAAATGAAAAAAATAAAGATGAACAGTGGAAGAAAGCAATTAGATTCAAATATGAAAAATGGGAATCAGAATATTGGATACCATACTGTAAGACAAAACTGGCAGAATGGATAAAATACAATTCCTTTGAGTCAAAAGTTGAAGATAATAGAAGGAGAGAATTTGAAAATATAAAGAAAGAATATAATCATTTGCGTTACCGAAAAATAATGCAAATTATTCAAGATAGTGGAATAGGGCTTGGTCAAGGAAGTGGTGGAGGTAAAGGGTTTAATGTCGGACCAAAAGATCCAGGGAAGTTTACAGGATAAAGCTGAAGAAATCCCAGATATGACTGAAGCAATGGGAAAATTTATTGATAATAATATTATAATGAGTAGGAGTAGTGCTGTTGGTGGGTGTTTAAATGAGATACTTGGACCACAGGGAACCGGTAAAACAAGTTTAATGTTAAGTTATGCTTGTAGAATAATGGAGGAAAATCCAGATGAGATAATTATTTGGAGAGATAGTTACGATTCCCCATGTCAGTTTAATAGATTGAAGAATTGGGAAATCTTTGCTGAAGAAGGAACAAAGTTGGAAGTAACAGACATCAATGCTAATGAAGTTGTAGATATGCCAATTATACCATTTAAAGATTTTAAACAATTAAGTAAGATAATTAAGCCACAACAATTAAATGTGGTTTATGTTTGCGATCAGGTAATCGATTTTATCAGTCTTATCAATTTTTTTAAAACAACCAAAGGATGGCAATCTATATTTATTGATGAGTATGAAGACATTGCACCAGTTAATGCATCTGGTGATAATTATAGATTTGTTGGTGCATTAGGTAGAGAAATGAAAAACATACGCAAGGGATTGGTAAGTCTTTTTTGTAATACACAATCGAAAAGTCAGATTGATTGGAGAGTAAGAGATACATTTATGGTTGAAACATATTTATCTGGTGCAAGAAAAAATAAGGGTAGTTCTGTATATCAAGAAGCAATCAATAAACTTGAGAAAGGGTCTGGATGGGTAAGTTGGGAAGGAAAATTTGGTAGGATATATTATCCTGGGTTTGAACCAAAGCAACCAATATATATTATTAATGATCTGAATAGACCAAGTGAAATTGATTTACTTATAGCTAAAAGAAATAAAGATAGATAATTTTTTTTGGATAATAATATCTAAATTATCAATATTAGATTTGATAATGAAATTTTCCTATACAATCAATTAATTATATATTGACGGGGGAGGGGGCAAAATCAATTTTCTTTAGTAATTTTTAAAGTAGATTTCAGATTTCCAAAACAAGAGTGTCGAGGTCCTGATTAATAGAAATCCGAAATCCAAAAGTATATTAATATCCGATATTATATTCTTTTTGTTGAGGTCTTGACATGAAAGAAAAATTACCATCTGATAGTACATATAAAGCAATAATGAAATCCAAAAGAAAAAACTTATATGTTGAAGGTAAACCCAATCCAAGAATTACAGATATAGATAGATATAGAAAGGAACATTTTAAGCGAAAGAACAATCATTTATTATGTAAATGTCGAAGGTGTGGAAAATGGAAACCATTCGATATAAAACATTTTTCATCACATCATGCGAGTGGAACAGGGAAAGAGTATTTAAGAACGACATGTCGTATATGTTGGAATTTACAAAAAACGGAAAGATATAGTAATAGGTATAAAACAGATCCAACATTAAGATACTATCATTATAAATATTATTCTGAAAAAATTTTTTGTATATTTGATTTAACATATGATGAATTTGAAAGTCTTGTGTATCAACCATGTTTTTATTGTGGCTATATTCCTGAATCGGGTATGAATGGTGTTGATAGAATTGATTCTAATAAAAGCTATATTAAAGATAATGTAGTATCTTGTTGTAAAGTATGTAATATGATGAAAGGGGCTGTTGAAAGAAAGAAAAAAATGAAATTAGATAAGATAAATTTTTTAGAACATTGTAAAAAAATAGTAAAATATCAATCATTAAAATCTTAATAAAGATTAGGTATTTATATAACGCCAATTTCAATTTTCCTATGTGATTTTTTAAAATCTAATGTTAAACCATTCTTATGTAACATTTGTCCACAAACACCATTCGTAAGTCGGCAATTTGTTACATATAAAAAACACAACATTTATAAGTAAGTAAGTTATACGATTATTTAGAGGTATAAAAATATGGGAAATAAAGAAACCGAAAAAACAAACGCTGGTATTATCGCTTATCCCTGCACTTGGGATGAAACAGGAGAATTGATTGTATTTTGGGAACAACCTTTAGAACCAATCAAGGAGGACTAAAAATGCAAACAAAAATAATCTACAGGTTGAACAAACCAAGATCCTCTATCTTTTATTTTTCAGTAAATACAGATACAGTTGAGGATATGAAACAGGAAGGTTATATTGCAACTGCAAGAAGATGGGTAGGGGTATAATGACCAAATACAAGCAAAGGGAAGATAAACCATTTTTTGAAACATCAGTATTCTGCGATGTTGAAAGATGTGAACACAACAGGTTCTTTCAAGGCAGAAGGGAATGTACGATTAACTATATGGAACGGGATAAGATGTGTCCGTATAAATGAGGTAATGAAATGAAAACGATATTAATACATTTGGAAGAAAGCGAGTATGAAAAACTGTTAAAAGACAAAGGTGAACTAACTTGGAAAGAATATCTAAAGAAAAGAGTTGTATAATTGGTGGAATAGTAAAACATTCCAACGGGGTTGGGTTTAAACTAACCTTCAACAATGCAGAACTTGCAAACAAGTACAAGGATATGTTCAGGTGGATATTGGTTGCAGATGGTGTTGAGGTGGTTTACAAGTTAGGTTATTATGATGAATATAAGGAGAATGGTGATAAGAAATGAATTATGAAGATGAAGATTATTTGTTGGAACTATGGTTGGAACAGCAAAGGGAAAGGAACTACAACCAAGAAAGAATAACTGGAGGTTATTAAAAATGTTAGACAGATATTTTAAAATAGAGGTAGAGAAGGTAAAAGCAAGACAGAACGCAGACGGAACTTGGGTCTGCAGCGAAGTGAAGGCAAATAGTGTTAAGGAACTGGATAATATGATTGGCGAGATAAACAGGATTTTGAATAAATATAACAAATGTAATGAAAAAAAAGCAAAAGAATCAATTAATGTGAAAGGATTGAAATGAATATAGGATTAATTGATGTGGATAGCACGATACCAAATCTTGCATTGATGAAAATATCAGCATATCATAAACATATGGGTGATGATATAACATTAATTAAAGACAAAACAATTTCCACACGATTAATTCCTTTTGATATAGTATATGTTAGTTGTATCTTTGAAGAAAATAAAGAAATAGCAACAAAGATAAGTAAACAATTTTCTAATAGTAAATTAGGTGGCGTAGGTGTCAATAATGAAATGTTGCCGTATATTGTAGACCACATCATGCCAGATTATTCCTTATATCCTGATATTGACTATAGTTTGGGATTTACAACACGAGGTTGTATTCGTAATTGTGATTTTTGTAAGGTTAGACAACATGAAGGTAATATGAGAGAAAATTGCGACATCTATGAATTTTGGAACAAGGAACACAAAAAAATAATACTGCTTGATAATAATATTCTTGCACTACCTAAACATTTTAAAAAGATAGCAAAACAACTGAAAGAAAACAAATTACAAGTGGACTTTAACCAAGGGCTTGACCATAGGTTGCTTACACCAGAATTATGTAAGATACTATTGGAATTAAAACACATTCATGAGATTAGATTTGCGTTTGACAAACCAGAATATAAAAAGACAGTATTGAAAGCAATTGAGATGTTGAAGGAAGCAGGATTGAAGGATTGGGGTGCAAGATGGTATGTTTATGTGGGAGTGAACGACACATTTGATACTGTTTATAATCGTATGAAGTTATTACAGGACCATAAACAAAGCGTTTATGTGATGAGAGATAAAAGAATTTACAATAAACCAGAGTTTATCGCACTTGCGAGTTGGGGCAACACAATGGGTGCATTTAAACTTGCAACATTAAAAGAGGTTTTAGAAAGTTCGGAAAGAATGAAACCATATAGAAAAATATTTGAAAAGGTGATAAAAGATGAAAGAAAAAAAGGTATTGGATTATCCTTATGAGATTAAGGATATAACTTTAAATAAGGCAAGTATGTCAAGAATAGATATTGTTAACCAAAGGCAGATGAGAAATTCTCAAGTTATGAGTTTGTTAAGAGCATTGAATAAAGGAGAACATTTTGATAGTATGTTTGTTGTAAATATTAATAATGGAACAAACAGAATAAGAATTATAGATGGAGGACATAGAACAGAAGCGATTAGAAGATATTTTGAAACACACCCTGAAGCAAAAATAAAAGTTTCTATGGCAGTATATAAAGATTTAACTAATAGGGAAGAACGGGAAATATACACAAAATGGAATATAGGTGTTAAACAAAATGTTGACGATTTTATTAACAGTTATAAAGCCGAAATACCAATGTATGAGGAAATGCTATCAAGATTGCCCATTAGTATATATGGGTCTAAAAATAAGATGAAAATTAGGCATATGGTAGATGCTTATATGGGTAGTAAACAAAACCCATTCAAAGGTGGATGTGGATATAACAGAGATAATTATTTATCTACAATTAAAAAAATAGATGAGGAAGATGTAGAAAATATGGAAGATACTTTTAAAATAATAAAAGAAATATTCAACCCAAATGATGTAGTTGATTTTATGAGGTTATCTGCGTTTAAAACTACATTATTTAGGGCGATATTCCGTCTTGTGCATATTAATAAGGTTTTTTTGGGTAAAAACTATGTTATTAAAAAGATGTCCAAAGTGTTATACAAATCTTCTATATTGGAATCAATAAAGGTTACACATAGACAAGGTACAGTTGAAGCATATATTATTTTCAAGCAATTACTAAATAAAAATGCAAAACATCAATTTAGGTGAGAAAGTGAAACGGGATGTCGCAATCAAGTTGAGGAAGAAGATACGGGAACTGGAGATAGAGTTCAGCAATCCTAACCGAGAATACAATACAACTGGGGAAACATTCAAGTGTATCGACATAACACCATTAAGCGACAGCGTGGCAATAGCAACATTGGAGAAGAACACAGGAAAACAAAGCGTGGCAATATTCTTCTATGTAAAGAACTACTGGATCTATTTCTTCCCAACAGATTCACACGAACTGGGTATGTTCAACTTCTTAAACAACAAATACAGGATACATCTTGAGGGTTTCAACTATGACAAGAATTTCGACATCAAAGAGAATAAGACATTTTTGGAGCATTGGTTGTGATATGAATGAGAACTAATGCCATGACAAACATTGTCGTAAAACCCCATGGGGTTTTATTTATTTTTTTTACTTTTTTTTATTTTAGTTATCATTTTTTTTCTCATATCTATAACACCCAGAGACCCCCTTATTTCCTGTGGAACTACAATCTACATAAGAAGAATACGCTACGCTTCATATGGAACAATAGCATATTGGCTAAAAGAAAAAAAGAAGAAAGAACAATAATACTTAATCCTTATTTAAATCTTTTTGCGAGGTGTGAGTGATGCGATTCCGAGTTGATCCTGCATACAAGGGAATCCATTTGGTTGATGTTGAAAATGGTGGTGAAAGGGTGTATATCCCATATGAAGATATTGAATATGTAATACATCTATTAAGAAAGGTGAGTGATTGAACATCTACATATACAAAATAAAAACATTAGATGGTTATTACTTCACAACAATGGATGACGAGGCAGAAAGAGCATGGCAAAAAGGGAGTAAGATAAAATGCAAAAGAGTATCTTAACATTTATAAACGCACAAACAATTACTACCAGTATGGTGAAGGTGGGGTTCAAGAGTTCAAAAGCATTTTTCCCATATTTTGAATCTCTCCGTATTCATATCATCCCGTCCACACCACATCCCACCTTCACCTTCCTTTTAAAATTGAGAGATAGGGTAACAGGGAACATGAGAACCTCCCTCCAAAACTGGTTTTTTTATAGTTCCCGTTACAAAACAGCACAGGATAGGGGCTTTTTGAAGAAAGTTATAATTGGAAAATACATCCATACTCCTCACTCTAACCTTCTTTTTCCCCTATTCTTTTCCCCCTTCAAGGTGATAAATTGTTAAGTGAATTGGAATTAAGGAATCTAATAGAAATGGAGAAAGATAAGAACCAGTACATTATTGATAGGGAAGCATGTGAAAGGCACAGGCAGTTCATTTTAGGATTGGAGTGTGTATTAAATGATTAAAAAGAAAAAAAATAAATTTGATTTTAAATGTTGGAAAGATTATCTTTTGTTTATGTGGATTATAGCTATAGCATCTTTAGTAGGAATTGTTGCAAGTGAATACAGTATTGCATTTGTATATTTTACTATTGGTTTGTTTACAAGTTTGGTTTGTGCTTTGTGGGTTAAACGCAATAGTGAAAACTGGGGGGCTAAATGATTGTATTGGTGTAAACATAAATTAAATATGAATTTGAATGAATGTGGTAGTTGTTGGTGTTAAGGTGGAAAGATGAAAGATGAAGTATTTGGTGTTGGTATTACGACCTTTTTACTATATCTTTCATCCCACAATCAATAAAGTAAATGGTGAAAACAGATGGAAAAAAGATGGTAAAATGAAAGCATTGATACTTGCAGCAGGTAGGGGAAAACGACTTTCTCCATACACAGATGATAAACCGAAGGCAATGGTAAAGGTAAATGACAAAACATTCCTCAAGAATACACTTGATTCAATAACGGAACATAATGAAATTGATGAAGTTTTTATTGTTATCGGATATGAGAAAGAAAAGATAAAACAGGAATTTAATGGCACATATAAGAGCGTTAAGATAACATACATTGATAATGATGAATGGTACAAATCAAATAATGTACGTTCATTACAGTTGGCACTTAATATCATTGATGATGATTTATTACTTTTTGAATGTGATATTTTCTTTAGGCATGATATAATAGATTTTGTTTTCAATAATCGTGATAAGAATATAGTGTTTGCATCCAAATTTAAGAATGGCATGAATGGTTCTGTAATAGAGTTGAATAATGATAATTCAATAAAACGACTGTTACAATATGATAATGATGTAATTGATACATACTACAAAACAATAAACATATATTACTTCAATAAGAAGTTCATAAAGGATTTCCTTAACCCATGTATAGATACATACATTAAGACACATGGCACAAACAACTTCTATGAAATGATACTTGGTGTTCTTCTATACTTGAAAACACCAAACATAATTGCAAGAATAGTAAATGATAATGATTGGTTTGAAGTGGACACACCAGAGGATCTTGAAAAAGCATCCAACATATTTTGTAATTGTAAGGATGTAACACAATGGTATGGTGGATATTGGAGATACAACTTTAAGGATTTTTGTTTCCTTTACAATCGTTTTTTCCCATCAGATAAATTTTTTAATGAACTCAAACAGAACTTGAAACCACTTGTGGAATATTATCCATCATGCCAATCAAGATTATGCCATATGCTTTCCAAATGGTATGATGCAAGGGGGTTCAATCCAGACAATCTTGTTATTGGTAATGGGTGTTCAGAATTTATAAGGATACTTAACAGGGATATTGTAAAGCGTGTTACAGTTCCAGTTCCAGGTTTCAATGAATATGAAGATTTACCGAAAGACAGCATAAACCATTTCCCCTTATCATATGAAGATGATTTTAAGTTTTATGCAAAGGATTTTATTGATTCAGTAAAGGACTTTAAGTCAAATGTTGCAATTATTGTAAACCCGAACAACCCAACTGGAGTGGGAACAAAGGCAGATAAAATAAAAAGCGTTCTTGATGCACTTTCAGATATTGATTGTGTTGTAGTTGATGAAAGTTTTATTGATTACACAGGGCGAGAGGGATACACAGTACAAGATGAGATAGAGCATTATCCAAATCTTGTTGTGTTGCGTAGTTTAAGCAAGGAGTTCGGTATTGCAGGATTGAGATTGGGATATGCTCTTACATCAAACAAAAAGATAAGGGATGTTTTTCTCAACAGGATTCCAATTTGGAATGTGAACAGCATAGGGGAGTTCTTTATTGAAAAGTTCCCTGCATATATGGATGAGTATTCAAATTCAATAAAACATATGATTGAGAACAGGGAAAAACTTTCCCATGAACTTGAATGTATTAATGGGTTGGAAGTTATAGGTAGTAAAGCAAATTTTATTTTAACACGTTTAAACAATGGATCAAACAGTTCATTCGTATCAAATCAGCTTTTTGATAAGTATAGGTGTCTTGTAAAGGATTGTAGCAATAAGACAGGACTTGGTGATAAATACATAAGGATAAGTGTAGGCAAGGAAGCAGACAACATATTTATATCATATGCTTTAAGGCAGGTGTTAGACTGATTAAAACAGAAAAGAAGTATGTGGATGCCTTACGCACAATAAAAAAGATATTCGATAAAAAGGACATATTCTTCTGGTTAGACTATGGAACAATGTTGGGTGCAGTAAGAGAAGGAAAGATGATTCCATGGGATTGGGATATGGATGTCAGCATATGGTTCAAAGATGCATTAAAAGTATTTTGTTGCCAACCAGAGTTTCAGGAACAGGGATATGAAATATATGCAAACGGACACAGATATGGTGTAAGGGATATAAAGACAAAGGAACATGTGGCATGTATTCTTTTCAAGGAAGAAATGGATGGCTTTGCAGTACAACCAGAGATTGTAAGACCATTCAGACAACTGTTCTGGTTATTAATGGAAACGACATATGAAAAACATGATTATACAAGTCATAGCAAGGCATGTGATTTTGTTCCATTGTTCATAAGAAAAGCAGCAGTACACAGCTTTACTTTTTTAAGTAAGGTAATGGTTGCAAGAATGTTAAAAAGATTACTTCTCTTTGTTCGCAGACATCATTTTTATGTCGAGGAAAGCACATCAGGATACATTAGGGATTTCAAGTCTTTTGAAAAGGTTAAGTTTTATAATGATTATTTTAACATTCCTTCTGGTTCTAATAATATTTTGAGTTTTATGTATGGGAGTGGTTGGCGTATCCCAGATAAGAATTTTGTATGGAGAAATATAAAGTTAAAGGAGTGTGTGTAAAATAGATAGAACATGTCTGAACTGTAAAAATTCATATATGGTTGAATTTGAAAATGGTGTTAATATAATATTTTGCAGAATTACAAAAAAGGGTGTTGTTTTTCCAGAGGATCTAACAGGGTGCAATAATTTCAAGGAAGATAAAGACAACATCTGCATAGTGTGTGAACAGGAAATGACAGAGATGGATGAAGATGGTTACTACTGCACAAATGATGATTGCCCTGCTTGTGGTGATAACTATAATTACAGACCAATACCGAAGGAGTGGAAACATGAAGATTATGTTAAAAAGCATTGAGGATGAAACTGATATAAGATTCCTATATGAACTATTATTGGAAAGACCAAACATAGCAAACATAAGCCACAAGGAAATTCCAAGCTATGAACAGCATACAGAGTTTGTAAAGAATAACCCGTATAGTGTATGGTTCATAATAATGGATGGGGATATTAGGGTTGGCAGCATCTACAAGACCAAACTTGGCGAGATAGGTATTTTTGTAAAGCAAGAGTATCAACATCAGGGAATAGCAAAACAGGCGATACCTATAATGTATTCATTTTTCCCAAAAAGAAATCTTGCAAACGTATCACCACATAACCCAAAGTCGATTTCACTATTTGAAAAACTTGGTTTTAACCACATTCAAAACACATATGAATTACAGGAGGGAAAATGAAAAAGATAATAAAATGTCCAAAAGGGCATACAGAAACATGCTATGTTGATTTTGAGAATAAGGATGATGAATACATCTATTGTGGGATATGTGGAAAAAGATATTATCTAAAGGATATGAAAATAAAGGAGATTTATTATGAAAAATAATATGTATCTTTTAAGTTTAGTATGTTTGATAGCGACAGTAATCATTTTAAGTATAAATGGAACAAGAATAAATCTATCAGCTTTTGTTATGGCATTTGTAACATTTACATCCTTTGCTATAACTCTTTTTTTAGCAAGGGCAATTGATAGAACAGAAAGAGGTGAACATAATTGATTAAAAAGTTATTGAAAAAATTTGTAAAAGACGGTTGGTGGCTATACGGTGTCGGTGCTGCGATTGTAGTTATTTTAATCATTTTTGTATTTGGGTGGTAAGTAGTGAAGAATTATGTTGGAAGAAATAGCAGTGGCAATCAGGTGGTTTATAAACAAGTTCTGGGCGAAACCATCGGGAGATTCTGGAGCATCTTTTACTATGGAAGAAATAATAAGGTGCGAATCAACGCACTTCCTATTCTCCTGCTTTTCGGGTTGGTTGGTATTCTCATTGACCTTGACCATTTTATCATCAGAGAAATGCAGCGTATCAGACCATTACATTTGGAGTATTTCATTAGTTTCTGGATTATTGGCATCTGTTACTATACATATTGTTATAGATGCCTTCACGACACTTGCTTGAAGAATACTAAATTAAAAAGGTTAAAAAGTTGATAATGGATATAATATAATAGGAGGTGAAAAAAGAAATGGCAAGAAAGAAAGACTTTTCAATTTATTTTGATAGTCAACTAAAAGCTCAACCTATTGCTTTAAGAAAAGAATTTGATAAACTTAAAAAAGAAGTAGGTTATGAAAAAGCCAAACAAAGATTTAGAGCTCGACATTTCAATATATTTGACTGAAATAAAAGTAAATTAAAAAGGTGAACAAATATGAAAATATTAGATGCAACAGCAGGTAGTCGTGGAATATGGGTACAAAAAAACCATCCATATGTTACTTTTATGGATAAACGTAAAGGTAAATTTGTAAGTTATCAAAGTCCAAAAGATAAAAGAACATATGAAGTAAATCCAGATGTTGTTGCATCTTGGGATAATATGCCATTCAAAGATGAAACTTTTGATATGGTCGTATTTGACCCACCACATATTATAAAGAAACAAAAAACACCAAGTAGATTAGAAATACAATATAGTTATCTTGATAAAGATATATGGAGAAAAACATTAAAAGATGCTTTTATTAATTTATTTCGTGTATTAAAACAAGATGGTATCTTTATTCTCAAGTGGTGTGAAAGTAATAAACCAATTGAGGATATTATTGCTCTTTCACCTTATCCACCTTTATTTGCTAATAAAACAATTAATCACAATCCAAAAACCAAAGATAGTTATATGGTTGTGTTTCTTAAATATGATGTGAATGAAAAACTAAACATAAATTAAAAAGGTAACTAATATGTTAGAGTTGGATAAAATCTATAACATGGATTGCATAGAAGGAATGAAACAAATTGATGATGATGGTATAGATTTGGTTATAACAAGCCCACCTTATGATAGTTTGAGAGAATATAATGGTTATAATTTTAATTTTATAAAAACTGCATTAGAATTATATCGTGTTATTAAGACAGGTGGCATTTTAGTGTGGATTATTGGAGATTCTGTTAAGGATGGTAGTGAAACACTTACAAGTTTCAAACATGCTTTAATATTCAAGGAAATCGGTTTCAATTTACACGATACAATGATTTATGAAAAAAATGCTTTTCCTTTTCCAGATAAAACAAGATATTCACAAGTATTTGAGTATATGTTTATTTTATCAAAAGGATTTCCAAAAACTACTAACATAAAACAAATTCCAACAAAATTATCAAATAGAATTAAGAATAAAACGTCTTGTTATAGAACACCAAATGGTAATACAAAACCAATGAAATATGAAACAGGAAAAGGATTAAGAAATAAAAAGAATGTTTGGTGTTATGAAGTTGGATATATGAAAACAACTAAAGATAAAGATGCTTATAAACATCCTGCTATGTTTCCAGAGAAATTAGTTAAAGACCATCTATTAAGTTGGAGTAATGAAGAAGATATAGTATTAGACCCTTTTCTTGGGAGTGGGACGTCTTGTTTAACTGCTTGGAAATATAACCGTCATTTCATTGGGTTTGAAATTAATCCTGAATATTATGATTTATCAATGAAAAGATTATCAAAAGTTAAAAATCAAAAGAGATTAATAAATTAAAAAGGTAACTATGTTAATCTGTCATAATGTACCGATAAGTATATATACCTGTGAGTGCATATAGTATATGGTGAAAAAAAATGAAAATAAGAACATGGACTTGCCCCGTATGTGGATTTAAAACACAAGGACATTATGATGGTGAAAAGCAAATGTTTATCCATATGAGAGAACATATAATTGTTAGTGAGGAGGACTAAAAATGAATTTAAAATGTAATCGCTGTAATCACGAATGGTACAGTAGAACACCAAACGAACCAAAGGTATGTCCTAAATGTAAATCTCCGTATTGGAATAAGAATCGTATTCGTAAATTAAAAAGGGAACTAAAATGAAAAGTGCATTAATGATTGGATTTAATCCAGATACGGAACGCCAAAAAGATGATTATTATGCCACAAATCCAAAAGCATTATATCTTTTATTAGAGCAACTTGAAAAAGATAATATCAATTTGAATCATTCTATTTGGGAATGTGCTTGTGGTGAAGGACATTTATCAAATGTTTTACTTAAAAAAGGATATTGGGTTAAATCAAGTGATAAAATAGACAGAAAATATGGATTGATTCAGGATTTTTTAAAAGCAACTTGTATGTTTAATGGAGATATTTTAACTAATCCACCTTTTAAATTAGCAGAAGAATTTGTAAAGCATGGTATGAAGTTATTACATAATGGGAATAAACTTATTTTATTTCTAAAAATACAGTTCCTTGAAAGTAAATCAAGATATGATTTATTTAAAAAATATCCTATTAAATATCTTTATGTACATTCAAGTAGACAACTATGTTGTAGGGATGGTAATTTTGATAAATATAATTCTACAACTCAATTCTATGCTTGGTATATATTTGAAAAGGGTTTTAAAGGTGAAACTATGATAAGATGGATTAAACCACATTTAAACAAGGAGTTAGATATAAATTAAAAAGGAATACAAATGAAAAATAGAAAAAAGATACATGATGATTGGCAAACTCCACAATATCTTTTAGATTATATTAATTCTAAATACTTTAATAATAAAGGCTTTTTTGATCCATGTCCGATTAATTCAGATTTTGATGGTTTGAGTATTGATTGGCAAGATCGTAACTATGTTAATCCACCTTATAACCGAGAGTTGAAAGAGGCGTTTATCGTAAAGGCATTTTATGAAATGCTGAAAGGAAAACATATCGTAATGTTATTGCCTGTTTCAACATCTACAAATATTTTTCATTCTATAATATTGCCTTATGCTAATCAAATTGAGTTTTTATACAAGCGAGTTAAGTTTAAAGGAATTAATACAAATGGCGATTTGGTAAAAGATAAAACAGGTCAGCATGATAGTATGCTGATTGAATTTAAATTAAAAGAGGCAAGAAAATGATTGATATATTTGCAATTATCTTAGGCGTATGTGTTATTTTTATTCTTGGGATGTTCTTTGGTGTAATAATATCAATGTTTATTGTAAGTTGTAAAATGTATCGTAGATACTATTGGAAGTTAGAAAAACCAATGTTGGATTGGATTAAAAAGAACATGGAAGATAAGTAAATTAAAAGAGGCAAGAAAATGAAATTTATTAAGAGTTTGTATTTCAAACCGTTTCATATCGATTATATGACTACTAAAGAGTTTTTAGTATGTTTGTTTGGATTTCCATTTTTAATTATTTATGGTATCTGGAAATTTTATATTACTAAAGCATGGGCTTATGAAATGGAAATTGAGGAATGTTTTGATTGTAAATTAAAAAGGTAACGAATATGATAACGACAGAAACATGGGTCCTTCCAAGACCCAGGAAAAATAAATACAAAGGTGGTTTTCCTCTACACTTTGAAAAGAAGTTACTTAGAACATATAATTATGATACAAATCAGAACTTAAAAGATAAAGTGTTGCATCCTTTTGGTGGGATGGCTGAGTATGGTTTTAGATGTGATATTAATCCAAAAGTAAATCCTGATATGATAATTGACGCACATCATTTGCCAAAGAATTGGGAGAACAAATGGGAATTTGTAATAATAGACCCACCTTATGATAATGAAAAATCTAAAGAGTTGTATAATTCTGGTAAACTTTCTTATTCTAAATATATTAGTGAAGCCGTCAGAGTTTGTAGACCTGATGGTTTTATTGCTATGTATCATTGGGTTATGACACCAAGACCAAATGGTTGTAAGTTTGATAGAAGAATTGTTATTCTTACAAGAACATGGCATAGACCAAGAGTATGTTGTATATTTAAAAAAGAAGTAAATTAAAAGAGGCAAGAAAATGAAAGAAAAGGATTTAAAAACCGAGTGGACAGAAGAAGCATATCAAAAAGGGTTTAAAGATGGTTTTTGTAAAGCGTTTGATTATGTAATTGAAAATGCACGTTTTCATCAATCTACTTATGAATCTATTTTTAATATGTTTAAAGAGAGTAAGTAAATTAAAAGAGGCAAGAAAATGAATGAATGTATGTTTGATGGAAATAAGCCTGGCGGTTGCCCTTTTTGGAATCATGGTTGTATCGAGCATGATTTAGATAAATGTAAATTAAAAAGGCGATAAAATGAAAAGAGATGTAATAGCAAAAATATTTGTAAATCCACAAATGGTTTTACTTTTTTTAGGATTGTTTATCTTTTTGTTATTGTCAACTTGTGTATTTCCTTTTTTAAATCCGTTTAAACCATCTGGTTATGTAATAGGCAATTTTAGAAGTGGTGACCATAGAGGATTTGGGGATTTTTGTGGGCAATATCCTTTTACATGTGTTGTAGTTGATAATTATTCTGTAACAGGTGATATTGATGATTGGGATAATACTTTTTATTTTGGTAATCAATATACAAAGGTTGATTGTTTTAAGCAAGGTGAAATAATTAAAATTACTTATCATCAAGAAAGTAGACCATCAGATACTACAAGTGGTGATACTATTTATTATTGGGTGATTGATAATATAGAGAAGTTGTAAATTAAAAAGGTAACCAAACTCTAAATAAGATGTAATAGGAAGAAATAAAATGGTAAAGAAATGTGCATTATATGTACGCGTTAGCAAAGAGGATCAACATCCGGAGAACCAGATAGATGAATTAAAAAGATATGTTGAATTATTAAAATGGCAAATTTATAAAGTGTATATAGATAAAATAACTGGTACAAAGAGCAGCAGACCTGAATTGAACAATATGCTTATTGATATGCGAAAGGGATTGTTTAATACAATAGTTATCTATAAATTAGATAGGATGGGCAGATCATTAAAACATCTTATTACTGTTTGTGAGGAACTTAATAATAAGAACATAGCATTAGTAGTTACAAGTCAGAACATTGATACATCTACAGCGAGTGGTAAGTTATTGTTTCATATACTTGGTGCAGTAGCAGAGTTTGAAGCACAGTTAATATCTGAACGAACCAAACTTGGTTTAAAGAAAGCAAAGAATGTTGGTAAGCGAGGGAAGGATAAAAAGAAAAGAAAAACATCTGGTTACAATTTACGATACCAAAAAAAGGGGGGGCTATCAAATGCATGATTGTAATAACGAGAAAGATTCAAAACAAAAAAACAACCGTTTTTTTATGTTGATAGCAACAACTGGAATTATACTGTCTATATTTCTTGTTGGTTACTATGTTATGATTGAACAGGACACCCAATTGCAGGAATGGATGGATGAACATCCAAACCAAATACCAGATGTTGGAGGTCCACCACGACTTGATCTTATGGCATTGGTAATAATCCCAACAGCAATTGTAATTATAATAATATTAAAGTGGGTCGAGTATAAAGAAAAGAAAAACAATGTAATTTATGAGGTTGAAGAATGAGTGATTTATGCAAATGATAATATTCATTTGGGGATGGAGTTTAGGAGTTATAATGGCAAAGGTGATATTATGAATGAACTAATATTTGTAACTGGAATAGCACTAACTATTATAGGTTTCATAATATTATTCTTGAGATTCCATTGTGATGAAATGGTTGCATTAGGTATTATTTGTTTCATAGGTGGAATAATTATTGCTTTCATTGGTTATTTTGTTGGTAATATAATGGATGTGATATAAGATGTGGCAGTTATTAATTGGTAGTAGTATGAAACCTGCTAAACCTTTTATTAGTTGGGTTAATATAAAGAAACAAGACAAATACAAAGTTGGGGATATTGTAGGTTTCAAAGGTAAGAACTGTTCATTTCTTAAATGTTGCCATAGGATTATCAAAATCGATGATAATGTTTTTACAGCGAAAGGCGACAACAGAGTAGTCATTGCAGATTATGAAATAGATGTTCCCATTAAAAACATCATAGGAAAGGATTGTAGTTAGGTGATATTATGATTAATTTAATAATAGGAATAGTGATTGGATTTATACTTGGTATTGTTACAACCATAATATATTTCTACAGAAAGATAAGAAAGTTCAATGTAGGAAATATAATGAAAGCAAACCCTCAAGCCATGGGATTTATAAATGAGATATTAAAACCTAATATGGAGGAAGAAGATGAGCATTAAAGAAAAGCTATTGAAAAAGAAGCAGGATTTACAAGAACAATATCAAAGAGGAAAAGAAAGAACAGAACAGATGAAAGCTGAAAAGTTAAGGAAGAAGGCAAACAAGTTATCAAACATGAAACCAGGTGCAAGAAAAGCAATAACCGAAGGCATGATGGCTAAAAAAAGTGTAATGCAAGTAATGAAGGATGAATATGCAAGAAGGAAGTATGATCGAGAGAGCAAGGATACTTCAAGAAAGAATAGATAAAAAAAAGGCAGCCATCTACAACAGAGTTACAATCAAGCATTACTTCTTCTTTTTGGCATTTGTGTTTTTTATAACTGGTATGATGTTGATGGTGTATTGTTTAATGAAAAAGATTCATCCATTGGCATTGCAGGATTTAAGCAGTCCAATTCTTTATCTTGGTATTGGAATGGAATGTTTTATAGGATATATATTTACAAGAAATAAGTATTAAAGTATTATAAGATTAATTAACAATCTTATTAATTAATATCCTCACCAAAAAATATTTATTTACTTAAATTATACTTGAATACCCGTATGCAAAAATTATTGGGGATAGGTTTTAGTATAAACTTTTTTTATAATATTGGGGGTTTTTAATTGGCAGATACTCTTGCAAGTAGAATGTTAGCTACATTTAAAGAAAGTGCAAAAGCAAAGCAACAGGAAATTAAGGACAGTCATAAATCATCAAGTGGTGGGGGCAGCACATCAACTGCACCCAAATCATCTGGTGGTGGTTCATCTGGTAGTAGGTCAGGTGGTGGTTCAAGAAGTTCTGGAAGTGGAGGCAGTACAACAACCACAACAACAAGTACACCAACAACAGACTATTCTAAAATTGGTTTTCAATTATCAGATGATGCAATACAAAAAGCAGTAGATAAATATGGAAATAAATCACCATATTATGTAGCACCAGCATCAGAACATATGTCTGGTTCAACTGGACAATATTTAGATCAAAGAACAACAGAAAAACCACAAGAGATACTTGACAAACCAATTAGGGAAGCAGCACAACTTGTGGAAACCACAGGTAGTAAGCCAACAGATACCTATAATGAATCACAACGAATAACCAAAAGAGATACATATAAACCACCACCTCCAAAATATGTGCCAAAATATTTAGGGAAAACAAGTACAGGGGATGAAGTTTATGAAACACCATACAAAGCCACATATGAATATACGCCAAACGACCCAGATTATAAAACAATAAAGTCAAATATCAAACAACAGACAGGTAATTTAGATACAGCAATCAAAAATTTAGAGATAGGATTGGCTAAAAGAAAAACAGCAATATCCAATGTTAAACAGTTAAGAATTAATATTGCACAAATGGAGTTAAACCAAAATCAAAGAATTGAATTTAAAACAGGTGATACAGTTGTAGAAAGTTTCCCAAGCAAAACAGAGGCATTATCTTATTTGGATACATTGGAAAAGGAATATGCAACAATAGAATTTTATTCAATAGATAAAGCAGGGAAAAAAGTATTGAAGGATACAAAAACAATAAGGGAAGCAGAGGAATATTATTCAGATTTAAGATCAAAACGAGGAACAATAACATCACATTTATTTGACATTCAACTATATGAAAAAGGAGGATGGGAAGTTGATATAAAGGATAGTGGTTTAGAATTTAAACTCCCATCAGCAATCGATGTTCACTCTGCATTATTTAAAGATAAAGGACTTGAATCCATTGCATTGACATCTGCATCATTTTTAGAAAGTCCATTAGCAATAAAGACATTTGGAACTGGGGTTTATTCATTTATTACAGGTGATAAAAAAGCAACAGAAACAAGACATAAGGAATTAGTACAATACAGTTTGGGGTTACAAGAAAGCATAAAGAAGGGTGAATATGGTTTTAAGGTAATGTCATCTCCTGCAATGATTTATGGTGTGTATATTCCAACTGCAACAATGGGTGTAGGTTATGCCTTTCAAGGTCTTGGTGTTGCAGCAGCATCTGGTGGTAAAGCATTACAAGCATTTAATCTTGGAGTTAAAGGTACAGGTTTTGCTTTAGGTGGTGCATCATTGGGATACACAGCAGCACAAATATCCATGGCAGAACCAGAAAGGCGACCAGGATTAATTAGTGAAACAGCATTTACATTTGGATTAGCTGCAGGGGGATTTAAGGCAGGTAGGAGTTTTTATCAGAAAAACCACCCAACAATACCTGCAACAGAAACATATAATTTCATTTCAGACAAGGGAAAATTTTATCAAATATCTAAAGGAAAAGATAGATTTACATTCTCAAAGATACAACCAATAAAAGATATTAATAATGTTGTAGGTAGAGTTGGAACAAACCAAAAAGGATTTAATATATATGATATGAAAGCAACTGGCACAGAGTTCAAATATTATATGCAAGGTAAAACCTTTTATAAAATTCCTTCTATGTCAAAACTTCCATTTTTAAGAAGAATAACATTTACAAAATATTTTGAAGGAACAGCAACATCAACAGAAATGTCAAATTTATCATTACAGAAAGCAGATATGGGATTTATAACTGTTTCAGATTATTGGTCGTCATCATTTAAAAGATTAGTTCCATTTAAAGTAAGTCATTCTTTTTTTAAACCAACAACAATAGCAGCAAAATCTCTTTCTACAACCATATCTGGTTCTATTACAAAACCAGGCAAATTTGGATTAACATCTATGGATGTTCCAGATACAACAGTAACATATACAAAGGGATTCACATCAAAGAATATACCTTTTTCAGATAAGTCTTATACTTTTAAACTAATGGATTTATCAAAACCAAAAGCGTTTATAGATACAGGAGGTTCGGCAGGGCTTGTAAATCTTGTTTTACCTTCACCAACCATACAGGATTCAATAGTGTTACCTGGTGGATTGACATCTATATCATCATCAGTAAAGTATCCTATTTGGTCTGTAGGTGCAAGTTCTTTATTAATTGGAATTGGGAGAAATACAAAAATTATTGACGATTTTGATTATGAAAAAGTTTCTACATATTGGCAAGGAACAACACCAAGTATGAGGTCAACAAACATATTGACAGCAGATACAAAATCAGATTTAAATGGTAAATCAATAACTGGTAATATATCATTAAATGTTACAATTACATCAATGATACAAGATATTAAAAATACTAATATGTTAAAACAAGAAAGTGGCACATCAGTTAAAAACATATCCATACCTTCAACTGCAACATTAGTTAAATCAGCACAGGCAACTCAAACCAAATCTGCATTGATTAATGAACAAGTGTTAACGTCAACAGTTCTAACAACTACAACAACACCTGCATTTTTTTCACTTCAATCATCTTTTAGAAAATACAAACCAACAAAATCTTATTTCACAAAATATAAATCTTACAGATTCCGTAAGTGGAAAGTTCCAACTATGGAAGATTTTTTAAAAGGAGGAAAATGGTAAATTATGAAAAAGAAAAATATGGACTATTTTGATGCACAACGCAAGTATAACTTAAAACCATTTGGTGATGTTGATAGAGATGGTGTCAAGAATGTAATGGATTGTAAACCATATGATTCAAACAGAGATGGTATTTTAGGCAGAGTTGCACATGCTGTTACTGGTGGAAGATATGGGCAATCAGCAGAGGAATATGAACTTGAAAAAAGAAACAAACCACTTATGAGGGAAGAACGAAGGGTAGAAAGAAGAAGGGATCGAATAGAATGGAAACAGCAACGTGAAAAAGCATACAAGGAAGAATATAGAAAGGCAAGATTGGAACGGATTAAGAAGAACGCAAGGGAAGCAGGTTCAACAAGCATAGCTGACCGGTTCAACAAGGCAGCAGACAAGATACAGATTAAACCATATTCAACAAAGAACAATTACAATCCATGGGGTTCTATGTTTGATATGGGTATGAGCAGACCACCAACAAAGAAAACAAAAAAGAAGAAATCATCAACAGGTTTTGGTGGTTTTGATATGTTAGATAATTGGGGGTATATGAAATGAGTATGAAAAAAGTTTGGAATGAAGTATCGGAAAGCAAACGTAGAAAATTATTGAAAGTAAGAGGACTTCACCCATCCTTTGCTAAAGTATCAAATTATGATGATTTAGTAAAACGTGATGGTGGACATGTAAAACGTAGTCTTGATGAACTTTATACTGAATGGGAACGAAGAAAAAAGAGGTGAAAGAATATGTCATGGACTGAAAAACAAAGAAAAGAAAGACAGTTATTATCTAAAAATTTCACAAGAGTGTTTGATAATAATCCACGGAAAGACAATCCTAATATGGCAAAGGGATTTAAGTATAAGAAAAAAGGAACTTATGGACCTTTCTTTTCCGAAGAAGATGCATTAAAAATATTACGAAAGAGGTAATCAAATGCCAAAGAAACGAAACAAGGAATTGGATTTTGTATTTGACAACATGGCATTAAGTGCAGGGGTTGTAGGTAGCACAGCTATAGTAGGCAAGATGTCAAGCACATTACCAAGCCCACAATCAGGTTCGATAATGAAGGGCATGGGAACAATGAAGGTTGTTCCAACTCTACACGCAGCAGGTGGAATATTCGGACAGTTGCAAAGTTTAGAAAAGAAGGTAAAAAAGAAAAGGTAGATGTAAATTGAAAAGATTAATACACAACAACCAAGCATCAGTCATACCATTACTATTGTTTGTCTTAACCATATTTGTGTGTGGTGCATTATACACACTATTCTTCATTGAGATTGGTTTTCCAACATTTGAGGGATACATACCAGAGGGAAGTGCAAAGACATTCATAATGATGATGATTTATGCAATACCATTAATAGTGATAATCATTGGATCATTCGCATTATTACTGGCAGGAGTTAAAAGAGGTGTATATGGATGAGGTTCCCAACAGCAGCATTGTTCTTTTTAGTTGCCGCATTTATATTCTTTGCATTTTTTGCAATTAGTAGTTTATTATTAACAAGTGTTGATGAAGCATTGGATAATGTGGATTCAGGAATGAGTAGCGATTACCATACAATAAAGGATTTATTGCCAACAGCTTTCGGCATAATAGGTGCAATATTCTTTGTTGTTGGTATAGTATTAATATTTATTATGGATAGTCTGGCAGACGAACCAGAATATTATTGGAGGTAAAATTATGAACCCAATGGAAAAAGTTAAACAAAATAAAAAGAAGCTGTTATCATCATTGATTGTCTTTATTCTAATTGCAAGTTTTTTTACAGGGTTGTTTATAATAACTTCTGAACCCGTAAAGAGTGCAGCAGAAGATTATGCTTACTATAAAACAATAACTATTGAAAGCGATTATATCTCTGCTGATCTAACTAATTTTCCTGTGCTTGTGCATCTTGATGAAAATGAAGATATGTACGACCACGTCCTTAACAATTTAAGTGATATAGCATTTTTTGATTCAACCAAAACTGTTCAGTTCTACCACGAAGTTGAATACTACAATGTCGGTGGTGGAGTTATTGATGCATATATATGGGTTAATGTTACAAGTATAAGTAGTTCAGAAGATACAGTAATTTATCTTTTATATGATGATTCAGATGGTGGTTATCCAACCAGTTATTATCAAGAACAGGTTTGGGATAGTAATTTTGTAATGGTGCAACACTTGAATGGCAGTCAGGATACAAACTGTCTTGATTCAACAAGTACCAATAATGATGTAACAGGCGATTATGGTACACCATCTTATCAACAGACAGGTGTTGCAGGTTATGGTGTTGATTTAGTAAGTGCTTCTACTGAAACACTTGTCGTTCCAGATGACAACACATTGGACATCACAGGTGATTTCACTACAGAATGTTGGGTTAAACCAGATTCACTTGAAGGAAATAGGGTTTATAGCAAATGCGATTCAGATGGTGTAGATGAAAGAACATGGTTAATTGAGCAAAGGGTAGATGGGCAATTCCGTTTTGAATGTTCAAAAGATGGAACATCAGCAAATACTAAAAACACAGCAGCAGGTACTTATAATACGACAAGTTGGCATTATGTCGTAGGTACATTCAGGACAAGTGACAATTACATTTTTGCAAGGGTGAATCAAAACGTATCAGCAGGAACAGATTTAACAGGTGATATGCAGTCAAGCTCTGCCGATGTTTTCATAGGCAGTAGTAATGATGGTGGACCATATGACCCATATGACGGTTTTATTGATGAATGTCGTATCAGCAATTGTTTGCGTAATGATAGTTGGCTTAATGCAACATTTCATACGATAAATGAAACAACTGGCTTTATTACATTTGGTGCAGCAACATCCAATGTTGATGCAACAACCCTCACACCAACAGCAACAACCCATCAAGGGGAACAAGGTAATACAACATATAGTAATGAATCAGGAACAGCTTACACATGGTTAGTGTGGAATTTAAGTGATGGCACAGAATATTTAAGAATAAATATCACAAATATGCCAAGTAATCTTACATCTGCAAACTTTTCATATCAATTCACATCAGACAACACAAGTTGGAGTAAGGTAGGAACTTGGAAATCTGGAAGTGCAGGTGGTTGGTCTATGACTATAAACAATTCAACATGGGCAACTGGAAATGGATGTTATGGTGATAACATATTCACAATTGATGATGATAGCGATGGTATTAATGAAACAGATGGATGGACAGAGTTATGGTGTGTTGAACGATGTGCAATTCCAACAGGTATAGGTAATGAAACATATACGGATACAGAAGGCACTAAACCAACGTGGGATTCAGGTAGGTATTCATAGTTTGGAGGGTTTCAATGAACAAAAAGCTGTTACCCTCCATAATTACAATACTGTTGCTTCTAATATCTTTTAATAATTTTTTTATAGTAACAGTTACAGCATATGATACACACAATGCATCATCGGTATTCATGGGTAATTGTACATATGGAAAACAGGGAATGGCAGCAAACGACACCCACTTATTTTGGGGATGCAGTAATGGCACAGTTGGAGTTTATACTTTAGATGCTTTTGGTGTTGATACACCAACACCAGAGTATACATTCACAGGAGTAAGTCATAATTCTGGTGGTGATTATAGAGATAATGGAGATAATGGTAATGGTACAGTCTTTTTTTGTGGTTGTGATGCAAATCCTGGCGAGGTTGCAGAGTTTTTCCCAGGCAACGGAACAAAAAAACAGGAATGGGATATATCAGAAAACAGTTATGGTGGACGTATAATTTGGTTAAATGGAAGTAGGTTTTTATCTGTTGATGGTGTCGATTACCCAACATTAAATATGGTTGTCCGTGAAGTTTATTTGTGGGATAATGGTACATATACAATCACTAAAACATATACAACATATTCATTTCCTGCTGGAACTGGACAGATACAAGGAGGAGAATGGGCAAATGATACTCTCTATATTCTACAAGACAAAACATATCATGTAGCAGCATATATTTGGTTATTCAATCTTTCTGGAACAACTGTAACCCCTCTTGAAAGATATGAAGTAGCTGCCCAATATTTTAAAGTTGCAGATGGTAGTAGTGAATCAGAAGGTCTTACATTTTTCAATGGCACGTTATGGTGGGGTGAAAGCAAAGGATTAGCAGGAGATTACCCAATTTATGAAACAGACATATTATTTCCATCAGGTGGTGGGAGTGAAAGTACAGATACATTCATAGACATATGTGGTGAATCGAACTCAAGTGAATTAACTGTAAACACAAGATGGTGTAACGCAACACAATATGATAATATCAGTTTTGTTTCAGATGAAAACGCAGGTGAACTTTTATCATTGGAATATTATCAATGGCAGATAGCAAACGATACAGGATTTGCAGATGTATTTGTTGATGAAACAGGCATTAACAATACATACGCAGGAACTTATTCAAAAGACGATGTAAACAACACATGGTATGCACTTCTTGATACGACAATTACAAGTTATGGTGCTGAATATAACCGTTACCGTGCAAGAGTTAAGGTGGTAACACGGTGAATAAATTATTTATATTTATGATAATTATTCTTTTCTTAAACGTCTTTTCAAGTATTGTTGGTGCAGACAGCGTTCATGGTGATGGTGATTGGGAACGCACAGTTGAAGTATTATCTGGAGATGAGGAAGGTGGTGATGGCACAATGAATAGTACATCAAGTGGAAACTGGACCAGAACTGTAAATGTATCGGAAGATGCAGGAGAACCACCAACACCTTCAAATATGGTTGTTAATAATAGTGGAAGTTGGACAAGGAATGTTTACATAGAATATTACACATGGACAGATTGGAGTGATTGGTGGGAGATGTGGTTCAATGGCACAACACCAACGGTAAGCAGTCCAGATCCATCAGACAATTCATACAATGTAGATGTTGATAAGGTTAATTTAAGCGTGATAATTCTTGATTCCGATTCAACATTCAACTGGACTATTGAAACATATCCAGATATAGGAACTAATACAAGTAATGATGACAGCAATGGAACAAAGGATGTATATGTTTCAGGGAACTTATCTTATGGTGTTGAATATACTTGGTATGTAAATGTAACGGATGGTGCAACAACGGCAAACGAATCATACACATTTATGGTTGAGAATTTAAGCAATGTTTCAAATATTGCAGTAGAAAATTACAATAGCACAGCAATAAACATAACATGGAGTAAGACAGCAAACATAACAAGTTCATATGTCGTGAGAAAGATAGAATCAGCACCATCAAGCAGAGTGGATGGAACATTTGTAGTAAACACAACAAACACTTCTTATAATGATACAGGCCTCAATCTTGGTACAGTTTATTATTATTCAATATGGAGTTACAACAGTTCTGGTAATGTGTTTAGTGCAACATACGCCCATGATTACAATTATACGAATCCAGGTGGACCAGACAGTTTACAGGATACAAGTAGCAATATGACAACAATAACATTTAGTTGGAACAAAGGAACAAATGCAACAAGAACTGTTGTATTTTGCAATGCAACAGGCGAAACAGGGCCACCCAATCAGTATAATGGAACAGAAGTCATAAATGTAACAGGAAGTTCAGGAACAACATCAACATTAACATTAAACACAACATACAACTTTACAGCTTTCAGTTTTTGTCCAGGCAGTGGTTTATGGAGTGAAACAAATTCGACAGACAGTGCAGCAACAACAGCAGATGCAGGGGCCATAAATGATTTTACAGTATCAAGATATAATGACACCCAACTTAATTTATCGTGGACAAAAACAAATCCAACTGATACAACAGTAATAAGAAGGTTAAAATACACCACACCAACATCTACAACAGGCACAGAAGTATATAATGGTAGTTTCAGTACATATAAAGATACAGGATTAGATCCTGCAACAAAATATTGTTATAGGGTATGGGCATGGAATGGTGAAACATTAAGTAGCACGTCAGCAACAGATTGCGAGATAACAAGACCAGAACCACCACAGAACTTCACAGGGGATATTGATGGTAGTGAACTTTCAATTACATGGGATAAAGGCGAAGGTGCAACAAGAACTGTAATAAGAAACCAGACTGGTTCTTACCCAACCAGTACATCAAATGGTAATGGTCTTTATAATGATACGGGTGAATCAACAATAGTTTCAGGAGTCAATAGTATAAACTATATCCGTGGGTGGTGTGCAGCAACAATTAACGGAACATATGTTGAATCATTACCCCAAAACTTATTGTGGGGTGGTTTGGAAATCAATTCTTATAATGAAAACAATCCATCAATAGCACTTCTTAATTATACAGTATTTATAAAAAATCAAGATGGTTCACAAACATATATTAATTCAACAGCAAACAATCCGTGCAGAATTGATGTTACTGATGTTCCAAATGGTGAAGATATAATTATTCAAGTTTCAAAAGATGGTTACAAAAGTAGAAGTAAGACTATGGATTTATTTCAAAATGCTTGGTATGTAGTTAATTTTTATTTACCACCAGATGCAGGTGGGGGTGGGCAACCAGGAGAACCAGATTATATTCCACCTGATGATGACAACATTACATATAGTGAACAATATTCATTATTTGTTGTCGGACCTAAAGATCAATATAATGCAGATCCACCGATAGAAGATGCATATATATCAATAGAATTTTACAATAATGTAACAGAAGTATATGATGAAGTGTTTACTGATTCTACAGATGCAAATGGTCAAACAAGTTGTTGGTTAGTACCTGGAACAGTTTATCAGGTTACAATAACACATGATGATTACATAACGGAGGAAATATCAAGTTTCATACCAAGGGAGATTGTATATGCAGATGATTGGAAATATACATTCAGGATGGTTCCGATAGACAGTACGACAGGTAAGAGTTATGATTTATTCTGGGAGAATGTAACATATACAGCAGAAATGTCAGGACCTGGTTATCCTGAACTTGGTAATGTTACAGTAGTATATTTTGACAGTAATAGCAGTACAACAGATATTAACATCTATCTTTATGAGATTTATGACGGGGTAACCACATATCTAAATGAAACAAGTGCATCAGATGATAATGATGTAACTATAATATTTGGGGATATAAATACAACCCGTTCCCATAAGGTGGTTTTATACTTTAACAATACTGCAACATTTACAGATGTTGAAAGTCCAGTAATAATACCTTTGTTACCAATTGATATTATTACTGATTATGATGTGGATTTTGATGAAAGGGTAACAGATTTAATTGGACCTTTAGTATTAAATAATATTGATGTTGGATGGCACTCATTTTTGGCAGTAATAATTGCAATTGCTTTATTGGTTTTGTTAGGACCATATCATACAGGACTTGGTATCATAGCAGCAGGACTTGGATTAGGATTAACTGTTTATCTATTTGCCTTCTTTGGTTTTTCAGACGACTTGGATGAATTGTTTGGAGTATTGTCAATATTGTTTGTAATTATAGGTGTTATATATATGTGGACAAAACACAAGGGGGTAGAAACACTTTGAGATTCGTTTATATTGTACTATTGGGTATGATTATATTTAATGGCGTACTTATTTCATTTGCACAGTTTTTCCCAGATCAAACAATAGGTTTGAATGAATCTGCAACTGATGTTGATAACGAATATGCAAAGTATAAAGGAATAGATTCAATCGACCAAATAGTTTATGATTTAATAATGGATGGTTTTATTTTTGGTATTGTTGGAGCAATAACAGCAATTCTTACAAGAAATCCAGTATTTATAGGTGTTGGATTGTTTGTAGGTATTTTTGTAAGTTTATGGGGTAACATATCACAACCAATCGTGTCTGCTTTAAGTTATTCTGATATTGGTGGTGAAATATATCAAATCTTTTTACTGGTATTTGGTATAGTTATACTTTTAAGTGCTGTTGAAATATTTAGTGGGCAGACAGGAGTTGAAAACTGATGTTTCTTATAAGCAACTTCACAGAGATAACAAGCAATCTGACAAAATGGAGTTTGCAGGGATATGAAACAACATTAGGTGTGGTATTTTATGCAATAGTATTTAGTGCAATTATCGGTTATGTATATCTAAAACAACAGAGTGCAGTTGCAGCAGTTGCAGTTATATTAATAATTGTAACAGCATTTGGTGTTATTCTGACAGGTTTAGACCCATGGGTTAATTTCCTATATCTTATTGTTGCATTTACAATCACAGGATTGATACTAATATTTGTAATAAGAAAACGAGGTGGTTACTAAATGTTCATGGATATGTTGTTGTTCTTTATTGCGTTAAGTATTATCTTCTTCATTTTAAGTATATATTTGATGGAAGATAAACCATTTATGTCAATACCTTTCATAATGATTGGAATGATATTTACAATACTGTGTACTTATGGTATGTGGAACATAGAAGTGCTTTATGTAAACTATAATGCCACTTCTGGTATTACCAACACAAGCATATACAGTACCATTGAATATGGCGAACCTTACAGTTATATATTTGTTTTGTTTTTCTTCATATATTGTATTCTGTTTATAAAGGCAGGATTTAATATGTGGAGAGATGCCTTAAAGACAGAAGGCGAACTAAATTATAGAACAAGAGATAGAAGATGGAGGTAAAAAAATGAAAGAACAAAAGAGTAAAAAAAGCTGGTTGTTTTCAGGAGTAGTTGTAACACTCCTAATAGCAGGAATAGTTTTTGGTACATTCTATGCAACAGAAACAAGCATAGATGAAATTATACCAAATGAAAATAAAAAAGAAGAAACTTGGCATGTTGTTGCAAAAATAAACCCACTTGATGCTGTTGGTGAAGCAGATCCAGGAGCAGGCAATAGTGGGTGGTTAAGTTTCTTCTGTTTGGACTATGGTGAAGATCCTGATGTGGTTTTAGCCAACAATGCAACAGATTGGAGTTCAGAGGCAACTGCAAGAGGTTATGTAGATACTGACACCTTTGATGACACCGATTTAAAGGCAAACGACCCGTTCTATTTTGTATGTAGGTGCAGGTTTGATGATACAGCAAAGAATGGAACAACATGGGATTATGACAGGTTCAGGGTAAACCTTACAGTTGGAGGAGATGAAACAATATCCGATGTTGGGGTTTACGACAACAGCTCCAATGGCGATGCAGTAGTATCAACCGATGAAACAGATTGGTTATTCATTAATTTCTATTGGGATGATGAAGATGACGGATACAGAATAAACAAGGATGGAACATTATCTGGAATAACAATCACAATCTATGAGAAGTATTAGACAGCATGAAAAAAACATATTGGTATGCTCTGGGGGTATGTGCAACAGTATTCATGTTAGGTGCAACCTTCATCATACCAATATTCACTAAAGAGGAAGAAGGAAGAACAATAGAGGCAAAACAAACATTCAGTAAAACAACAAGAAGCGCATGGTGGGATACCGATTGGGGGAAGAGAAAACCAATCAATGCTTCATTCAGTAGTGGTTCTGCATCGGATTACCAGATAAATGTCAATGTAACATACGACAGCGATATGAAAAGTGATTTCAGCGATTTAAGATTCATAGCATACAGCGATAATTCTACAAGCAATGCCTATTGGATTGAAGATAAGGTTGACAGCAGTTGGTGTGATGTATGGATTAATGTTTCAGATACGATAGACACCACAGACGATACAGTTTGTTT
>Ga0272441_10002388_pt1 | contig 37924 bp, 52 predicted proteins | sample SSMProp6N_FD_193582 | JGI IMG/M metagenome (GOLD analysis project Ga0272441, IMG submission 193582) | Marine sediment archaeal communities from Little Sippewissett salt marsh, Falmouth, MA, United States - SSM-Prop-6N | ecosystem: Environmental > Aquatic > Marine > Wetlands > Sediment ... | reverse complement strand
ACAATGTTGTTTTTAAAACAAAGAATTATTACACAAATACAAATATAGTTAAATCAACTGATATAGTGCTTTATGATATTTATAGCCCAGGAAATTTAGAAATTATTAAAACTTTTTCTGCATCAGAAAAAATATCTGATATGTCTATGTATAAAAACTATGTACTCTGGTCTTATAAAAATAATGATAGCGAAAAATATAATGTTAACATGATTGATTTAAATGCTTTAGATCAACCATCTGTTATCATTGACCCCAATCCTTCTGTAAATCAGTTTCATCCAGTAAGATATGATGATTTAGTTGTCTGGCACACGAAGGAATATGCATTTGGGCCTAGAAGTGTCATCCTATTTAATCTAACCACTGGAAAAAAAATAGCCATCACAAGAGACGAAATTTATGACGCAAATGAATGGCCATCTATTTATGGCAAATTGATAGCTATGAGAGGTTTTCTAGATCACCCAGCTACTACTGAACAAAGAGTATTAATAGAAAAATATGACCCAATATTATATAAAATACTAGCAGATCCACCAGAATACGAAGTAGATCCTTCTAATGCCAGTGCGCAAGCGATTGTGGATTTATATAAAAATAAAGTTATCTACTGTAGTGAGATATATGATAATCCATTAACTCCATCATTAATAGAGGGTACCGTACATATGTTTGAGATTACTAATTTATAAAAAAATTTAACCAACTGAAATAACATGTAGGGATTTACATGTTTGGACATATGCCAGAACAATATCCACTGCCACAATCCACATACTTCCCCTTTCTTGCACTACAATCTACTAGCCCACGTTCATTAATTATGCTATCAACATAGGTTGCTGCCTTATTGGTGACTTTTAAGACTATTTCTGGGCTCACCACGTATCGTATTGTAACTGGATTGGCAGGGCAGGTCGGTTCAGAACCCACCCCAAAGGAGATAATTTAGATACCTTGAGCAGGTCTTAAGAGGAACGGGTTTATTACAGAACTTTATAGGTTTTCACTGTAGTGCTGTCATTTTTCTGATACATTTTTATATTTTCTTCAAAGGCCTTTTTAAATATTTCCAAAAATTCATTGTAGGTTAATTTACATTCTGAATTAGCAAGAATAAGTCGTGTCTTTTTGCTTTTCTCTGAATAACAAAAGGTTCCTAGTCGAGGCATATCTTTGCTGTTTGCAAAAAAAGATCCAGTAAAATTAGCATTGTGGATATAATCATTACGTATCAGATATAAAACTTCTTCTGAACAAAATACTTTGTTATAGGGTATGCTACCAACATGGCCTCGAATTGTATATTTTAAATCTTCTTTTACAGGTTTGAAAAAATCACGCACAAGGTTTTGACAGTCTGTCTCCTTTGGATAATTTATCCTAGCAATAGCCTCCGCGCAAGATATCAATGTTGTAATAATAATTTTTTCAGTATCTTGTGGTGGTTTTTGCTGAGAAAGAAACTTTAAAAAAGAACAAACTTGTAGAGCCTTATCAAGCTTGCCTTGAGCATAATTAATTTCATTCTTTGTATTATTCTGCAATGTGATCATTGCATTCTATGAACCTCAGAACACCGCTTCAAACATTTGTCAATCACCGCTGTTACTTTCTGGGATTCACCAGTATTAATTTTATTATTTTCTGATAGTATCCCCAAAAAATCTTTTATATTTTCTACCCACTTCGTTGTTACAGCGGGTTCCATTTGTGCCCTAGATTCAATCAAAAGTCCATTCCATTCTGGATAGGTCACTATAAAAACTACATTCCAAGCAACCGCCCCTATGCCCTCTTCTTCGGCTAGTATACCACCAAGCGTTACGTGACTTAGCAACCTCAACATAACAAAAGCGTCTCGTAGATCACCAAACATTTTATTTATTTGCTTGCTTTTTTCTTTATCAGAATTCATAAAATAATTAACGAGATACTCCCGAATATCGTCATACCTCTTGATAACATTTTTTTCTAGTTCAAGATCATTAGACAGTACACAAGTCTCATAACCTATAGTAATTAATTTACGCAAATCCTCATTAATACTAGTTACATCAAGGAATGTGGTAAACATATCAGAATCAATATATTTTTCTGTTTCCTTAAATCTTGTGAGAATTTGTTGGTGCTCTTCTTTATCTTTGTTAATAGCCATCTGCCATTGCAATTCAGGCACCTTTTCGCCAATAAGCTCTAAAATGGCATGGGCCTGTTGGTGTCTCCCTATAAAGTGACCTTTATGGCTTTTGATTTTCTGTTTTATAAAATTAGTGATATCCATAAATGTTTTCCTTAATGCACTTAGGTCAGTTTGCTCGCGCACTTGTTGGCAGGGGTAGAAGGAATCGAACCCTCGTAACTGGTTTTGGAGACCAGTGCTCTACCACTGAGCTATACCCCTATAAATATATTTTACCTACAACCTATTTTAACATTTTTGCGCTCGTACTACATTATTTTTGCATATTTTACTAAACGGCTCATATGAGCCGTTTAGTATTTATTGTGTTTTATAGATCCCGGATCAAGTCCGGTCCGCCAGCTGGCGGAGACAAGAGACAAGCAAAATGGTAACGAAACAGGTTTATTTGGTTTCTTTATGAATAGTGTGTTTGCGACACATTATGCAAAACTTTTTGCGTTCTAATCTATCTGGGGTGTTGGTAGGATTTTTGCGAGTTGAGTAATAAGCCTGCTTGCATTCTTCGCACATAAGCTTGATTATTGGACGTTTATCTTTTTTGCTTCCACCTTTTTTATCTTTTGCCATAATTGGAAATATTTAATAATTATTTAGATTCTGGACAAGCCAGAATGACAAGAATATATATTTTTGTACCTCACTGTTAACCCAGTCCGCCGGCTGGCGGAGACAGGAATAGTTTTATGCTTTTTTAACTTGTAAGAAATCTAGCTCAACTGGGGTTTCTCTGCCAAAGATAGAAACTAAAACCTTAATTTTACCTCTAGCTTCGTCAATTTCGCTGACAGTGCCATCGTATTCTTTAAATGGACCATCGTTAATGTGGACCAAGTCACCTAACTTAAGATCAATCTTATGCTTTGGTTCTTCTATCTTCATCCTCTTCTTAATAGTGTCCATTTCTTCTCCAGAAATTGGTACGGGCACAGTGCCAGAACCAATAAACCCAGTAACGCTTGGAGTATTTCTAACTACATACCAAGATTCTTCGTTAACAATCATCTTTACTAATACATAGCCTGGAAATATCTTTTTTTCGACAGTTTTTCTTTTACCATGCTTTATTTCGATTTGTTTTTCTTTAGGCACTAAAACTTTAAATATTTTATCGCCCATATCTAAAGATTCAATGCGCTGACGCAAGCTTTCGGCTACTGCATCTTCGTAGCCAGAATAGGTATGTAAAACATACCACTGGCCTGGAGTGCTACCATCAAAGTCTGAAGCCGATATGCTAGTTTCGTTATCTACTTGCTCTTCTGCCACATCTTCAGAAATATCTTCCTTTGCTGTTTCTTGGGCGTTAACTTGCTCAGCTTTCTCTTCGATTGGCTCACTAGCCGGTGAATTATCTTGGTTTTGCTTTTGGTTGTCTTCTTCGCTCATAATTAATTAAAATTATTCAACTGGTGAAGTTTCTACTTGGATATCGTCTGGGCTAATGTCGATGGATTGAGGTATAGATGTGTCGGTACTGTAACTACCTTGGTTAGCCCAGGACAGCAAACCCTCTAACCCCTTGGTTATACCTACATCTACCAACCCAACAAAAGCTGCAAAAATAACTGAAACAACTAGCACACCTAGGGTTAGCCTTAATACTGTATTCTTACTAGGCCAAGTTACTTTACCCAGTTCTTTAATAGCTTCTTTAATAAATTGGGTTATTTTTTTCATAAGTGTTAAATTAACGTTTAGCAAATTGAGGGGCTCGTCTGGCTTTTTTAAGACCATATTTTTTACGCTCTTTTACTCGAGAGTCACGGGTAAGGTGTTTTTTAGACTTAAGAGTAGTTTTTAGCGATTCGTCTACTTCTAATAAAGCTCTAGATACACCTAGTTTAATAGCATCGACTTGCCCTCTGATACCACCACCTTTTACTCGAGCAGAAATATCAAACCTGTCTTTCATGCCAACCAAACTTAATGGTTCGTTGATAATTTTAACCAAATCTTGGGGATTTAAATATTCTTTATAATCACGCCCATTAATAATAATTTGACCACTACCTTCGTATAGCCTAACTCTGGCGGTAGCTTCTTTACGACGACCTAAGCCATAATAGTATTTACCCTTAGGCTGAAATGTTTTTGAGTTGTCTTTTGCTTCTTCGTTCATATTATAATTCTAGTTTAACTGGTTTTTGAGCTGCGTGTAGATGTTTATCGTCTGCATAAACTTTTAGATCGTTAAGTTTTAAGTCTCTTAGCTTATTTTTGGGCAACATCCCTGATACCGCCCGACGAATAATATCGGCAGGATCTTTTTCTAATAATTTGGCATAGGTAGTCGTTTTTAAACCACCTAAGTAGCCTGTGTGGTGATAATACTCTTTTTGCTCAGCCTTTAGGCCGGTAACTTTAATTTGGCTAGCATTAATTACAACCACTTTAACTTTATTAGGCACCGAAGGATCAAAGTTGGGTTGGTTCTTGCCAGTTAACGCAGTGGCTATGGCTGTAGCTAAGCGACCTAAAACCTTACCCTTAGCATCGACAAGATACCAAGTTTCGGTTAATTCTGCTGATTGTGGTCTACGGGTAGTCTTTTTCATGTATTTATATTAAACATACTCTAATCGAGCCATAGCTGCATTATCCCCTGGTCTGGCTTGAAGCTTAATAATTCTTAAGTAGCCACCATTCTTTTTTTTGTAACGAGGGGCAATTTCTTTGGCTAACTTTTTAACCAACAGCTCGTTATTGAACAAATGTCTCATTAAATATCTTTTAGTATTTAGATCATCGGTTTTAGCTCTATGAGTTAAGCGTTCGATTAGCGGCAAAACCGCTTTGGCTTTAGGTAGGGTAGTTACAACTTTTTCGTACAAAATTACAGACAAAGCCAAGTTTTTGAGCATACTTTCTCGTCTTTTTTTAATACGACCTAATTTAGTACCTTGCATACGGTGTCTCATATATTTTAGTTAAAACTCTAGCCCTAAATCGTCTAACTTATCAGCAATTTCGGTAACTGCTCTTTCTCCTACACCCTTCATTTCTAACAAACTTTCTCTGCCAATAGCTAGAATATCTTTAATCTTCTTAATATTGTTTTGAGTTAAAGCATTGTTAGTTCTGATAGATAAATTGATTTCATCAATTGATAGGTTTTTAATTTTATCTAGATCTTCTTCGCCAGTTTCTTTGGCTTCTTCTTTAACTTCGGCTTCTTCTTTTTCTTCAACTTCGGCTGGGGTGCTAGGTTCAGCACCAAAAATACTGAACTGGTCTAACAGAATTTGTGAAGCTTGCTTCATTGCTTCTCTAGCATCAATTGTGCCATCAGTTTCTAATTCTAGAGTTAACTTATCGTAATCGACTCTTTCTCCTACACGAGTGTTCTGTACTTGAATACTACAGCGTCTAATAGGAGAAAAGACAGAATCTACAGCAATCATGCCAATGGGTAATTCTTTAGCTTGAGAGTTTTCGCTAAGAATATAGCCACGACCCTTTTCGATTTGAATATCCATCTCTAATGTGGTTTTGCTAGTAATTGTAGCAATATGCTGATCTGGGTTAACTAATTCGACCGAGCTAGGCAATTCAATGTTTTTACCAGTTACCTCTCCAGTTTTATCGGCTTTTAGTTTAATCATTACTGGTTCTTCCTGGTGAAGGACAAAACGCAAATTTTTGAGATTAAGCATAATCTCTACCACATCTTCTTTAATGCCTTCGATTGTGCTAAATTCGTGGTCTACGCCAACAACCTTAAAAGCCGTAATGGCTGCACCAGGCAAAGAGGTTAATAAAACTCGACGCAAGGCATTACCAACGGTAGTGCCATAACCAGGATAAAATGGTTCGACAATAAAGATAGCTTGATTGCCATCTTCTTTATCTAACTTAACTTTGGGAATATTTATTAACTCCACTTGGCTCCTCCACTTATTATCTTGAATAAAACTCAATTATGAGCTGTTCATTGATGGGTAAATCAATCTCAGCTCGAGTAGGTAAATTTTTAATTTCTATAGACAAACTTTTGATATCAACTTTTAGCCAGTCGACTGGCTTGTTATCGTTAGCCAAGGCGCTGATAATATCTTTAGCCTTAGAATTTGTAGCAATAAATTCGATTTTATCACCAGGTTTGACCAGAATAGACGGAACGTTAACTTTTTGGCCGTTAACACTAAATTGCCTGTGGGATGCCCACTGTCTGGCTTGGGGATGAGAATTAGCAAAACCAGCACGGTAAATAACGTTGTCTAACCTGGATTCTAATAATTGCATTAGGTTTTCACTGGCTGAACCAGACTTTTTAGTAGCCATGTCGTAGTAACGACGCATTTGCTTTTCGGTAATGTGATAAAAGATTCTAGCTTTCTGCTTTTCTCTTAACTGCAACCCATAACCGGTGTGCTTACGGAAAATGCTAGTTTTACCATGCATGCCGGGAGGTTGTTTGCGGTGGCTTTTTACATATTTAGTAGCTGTGCTTCTATCAGCTGCTAAAGCAAACTCTTCATCAAACCGTCTAATTTTTCTTAATTTTGGTCCTGTGTATCTACTCATAATTAAACTCTCCTAGGTTTACGAGCTCTGGGTCCATTGTGAGGCAAGGGTGTAATGTCTTTAATTGCCCTAATTTCTAAGCCGGCTGTGTCGAGCGATCTGATAGCTGAATCCCTGCCCGATCCAATCCCGCTGACATATACATCTGCTTTAATCATGCCCATATCAACTGCTTTACTAGCCACAGACTTAGCAGCCAAAGACCCAGCATAAGGGGTTGATTTCTTAGATCCTTTAAAACCAGATGCGCCAGAACTGCCCCAAGCTATAACTTCGCCTTTAAGGTCAGTAATAGTAATAAGAGTGTTGTTGAAAGTGGATTTAATATAAACCTTCCCTTCGGGGATAACTCGCTTGGTTTTCTTCTTACCTTTAGCCTTAGCAGCAATTCTCGAAGCATAAGCTTGTCGCTTTTGCTCGCTGCGTTTTGCCTTTTCGGCCTTCTTTTGTAATCTCTTTTTTCTAGACATTAATTAGTTGATTATGTTTTTTCGGCAGACTTCTTGCGGCCACTACCCACTGTAACCTTCTTGCCTCTCTTGGTTCTAGCATTAGTTTTACTGGTTTGGCCTCTGGCTGGTAAGTTTCTTTGATGACGACTGCCTCTGTAACTGCCAATATCTTTTAGTCTTTTTACATTCATAGATATTTCTCGGCGCAAATCCCCTTCTATGTGATAATCTTTTTCGATAACTTCTCTAATTTTATTAGCTTCATCTTCAGTTAGAGCATCTGTTCTTTTGTTAGGATCAATATTAGCGGCTTCTAAAATTAACTTACTAGTATAACGACCAATGCCGTACAGATAAGTAAGGGCGATTTCCATTCTCTTGTTGTTGGGCAACTGGATGCCGAAAAGTCTGACCATAATTATCCTTGACGTTGTTTATGCTTGGGGTTAGAGCAAATAACTCGAACCACACCATTGCGCCGAATGATCCGACATTTTTGACAAATTTTTTTAACTGATGCTCTAACTTTCATTTAATATGTTTTAAAAGCGTATAAATTTATTTATGGCGATAAGTAATGCGCCCTTTTTCTATATCGTAGGGGCTCATTTCTACGGTTACCCTATCTCCTGGCAAAATTTTAATATAATGCATACGCATTCTGCCAGAAATATGACATAGAATGATATGACCACCCTCAATCTCAACTCTAAATTGAGCATTGGGGAGAGCTTCTATAACTTTACCTTGGACTTCAATTACTTGTTTAGCTGCCATTTTGTAACGTAGTTATTATACTTAAATATATAATTAAATCAAGCTTATAAATCGATTATTTCCTTTATGGGAGTGAGGATTTCGTAACCATCTTTTGTAACTGCTACTGTGTGCTCTAAATGGGCTACTGGTTTTTTATCGGCTGTGCGAATGCTCCAACCATCCGAGGCTGTGATATAGCTTTCGGCCCCGGGCCCTGCAATTGGTTCAATAGCAATTACACTCCCGGCCGGCAACTGAACTTTGCGATCATGGCTAACAAAATTGGGCACCATAGGGTCTTCGTGCAAATCTTGGCCAATGCCATGACCAACAAATTGCCGCATGATGGTTAAATTATCTTTTAATAATGATTTTTCAATAGCTGCTGAAATAGTTTCTACAGTGACATTATCTGTAATTTGCTTAGTGCCACTCATAAGCGCTTCATAAACTGAACGAATTAAGGGTTTTAGATTATTAATATCTTTGCCCACAATTAAGCTGATTGTGGAATCTGTATAGTATCCTTTATACTTAAGGCCAAAATCTATACTAATTAAATCGCCTTCTTGCAGTTTGTAGTCATCAGGTATACAGTGGACTACTCCCTCATTAACTGAAGTACAGATAGCAGCTGGATAGCCCTGATAATTTAAAAAGGCTGGCTTGCTATTGTGTTTAACACACTCTTCCCTCGCGATTTGGTCTAACTCTTTTAAACTTACTCCGGGGCGAACAAATGTTTTAATAACTTTAAAGATGTCAACTAACTTTTTACCCCCTTCCCTCATAAATGATATTGCTTGAGGGTCTTTAATAATTGGTTTATTTCCCATCAATAACTTGAATAGCTTTTACAATGTCTCTATGAATAGCTTCGATGCTTTGATCCCCATTAATTTTAACTAGAGCTTTTTGTTTTTTGTAATGATCTAAAATGTTTTGGGCTTGGGTTTTAAAAACTTTAATTCTTTCACTCACCACCGAATCTTTGGCATCGTCTACTCGATTTTCGATAGCTGCTCTCTTTTTAATTCTGGCTTTGGCTACTTTGGTTGGCAAATCTACAAAAATCATTACCACTTGTCTATCTAACTTGTTTAGAATTGGCTCAATAATTTTAACTTGTTTCATCCTTCTAGGATACCCATCGAAAACAATCCTTTTGCTTTTTGGTGTATTTTTTAAAAAATCTTTAACCAATTTTGTAGAAACTATTTCTGGCACTAGCTTGCCTGCCTGCATATATTTTTCTATTTTTTTATAATCAGGGTGTTTATCAGCTAGAGCATTTCTAAGCAGTTTGCCCATATTCATGTGGGCAGATTTAATTTTTTTAACCAATAACTCAGCTTGAGTGCTTTTACCCGAAGCTGGGCCACCATAAAGAATAATGTCTAGTTTTTTAACCTTAGAGTTCATCGTACTTTTTCATGATTAATTGGGCTCTAATTTGACGAATAGTTTCCAAAGCTACACTAACCACAATTAGCAAGCTGGTACCACCTAGAGTAAGCCCTGGCATGCTGATAAAGGCTTGGATTAATAGTGGCATAATAGCGATAAAGGCCAAGAAGATTGATCCAGCCAAAGTAATGCGGTTACTAACATAAGATAAAAAGTCGACAGTTTGTTTACCAGGTCTAATGCCAGGTATAAAACCGCCAGATTTTTGTAGATTCTCGGCTACATTATCAGGCTTGAAGATAACCCAGGTATAGAAGTACGTAAAGAACACCACCAACAAGAAGTATGCTATACCGTAAAAAAGTTGGTTTTCGAATAATTGTTGAAGCCAGTTAGCACCATTAACTAGCCACTCGCTTCTAGCATGTGACAGTAGCGAAGCAATAAAACTAGGGAAGATTAATAAAGATAATGCAAAGATAATAGGAATAACCCCAGCTTGGTTTACCTTAAGTGGCAAATGTGTAGTCATACCACCAAGCAGCCGGTTGCCCTTAGCTCTACCTGCGTATGATATCGGGATATTGCGCTGGCCCTCGGTAATATAAACAACAAAGTAAATAGTAAATATAGTTAAAGCCAAAAAGACTACTAGTTTAGTAAATTGACTCATATCAAAAGTGGCCAGTGTCCCAAACAAAATCGATGGCAAGTTAGCAATAATGCCTAAGAAAATAATTAAAGATATGCCGTTACCAATACCCATTTCAGAGATTAATTCACCTAACCACATCACAAAAATAGTCCCAGCAGTAACGGTAATTAATATAGCAACTAACTTATAAACACTGAGATCATCGATCACCTGGAATTCTGAAGTCCGTAATAACGTAATCATGCCGTAAGACTGCAAAAAAGCCAGGGGCACTGTTAGATACCTAGTCCATTGGTTAATCTTTCTTCTACCATACTCTCCTTCTTTTTGCAGAGCTTCTACTTGAGGAATGGCCATAGTCATTAACTGCATGATAATCGAAGCATTAATGTATGGCGAAACCCCCATTAAAGCAATTGAAAAATTGCCTAAAGATCCACCAGAAAAGATATCTGCTAAACCCAAAAATTGATTTTGAGAAAAAACTTGTTGCAACTGGTCTAGATCCACCCCGGGTATAGGGATTAACGAAACCACTCTAAATATAAACAGCAAAAAGATCGTCCATAAAATCTTGTTTCTGAGATCTTTGTGCCGAATAATTTGATTAAGAGTTTGCCACATAGTTATTTAATTAATGTAATCTTTCCCCCGTTAGATTCTATAGCCTGTTTGGCCCCTTTAGAAACTTTGTGGGCTTCTACTTCCACTTTATCGGTTAACTTAGTTGAACCCAAGAGTTTAACCATTTCGTTACCCTTAATATAGCCTTTTTCTTTAAGGGTATTTATTGAAAGTTTGTGATCTTTGTCTAGGTAAAGCCCTAGGTGGTGTAAGTTAATAATAAAAACTTTAGGGCGTTTAATTGCCTTAAAACCCTTTCGTTTGGGTATTCTTTTAACTAATGGGGTTTGCCCACCTTCGAATCTTTTAGGGATGCTCCCGCCAGTTCTAGATTTTTGCCCTTTGGTACCCCTACCAGATGTTTTGCCACTACCAGAACCTGGGCCCCGCCCAACTCGCTTGGAAGCTTTACTAGTTTTTATATCTTGAGTAATTTCATCTATACGCATAATAATTTATTTACTTTCTCTAATCTTTTTAACTTGCTCTGGGTCGGATAATTCGGCCAGCGCCCTAATGGTAGCTATAACATTACTGATCTTGTTTTGAGAGCCTAACAACTTGCCAACTACATCTTTAATGCCAGTGAGTTTTAGAACCACGCGCATAGGCCCACCAGCGATAATCCCAGTACCAGGGCTAGCTGGTTTAAGCAAAACTTGGGCACTTTTATAGGTATGAGAAATCGGATGTGGGATGGTAGATTTTTTAATAGTAATATTAACCATATTTTTCTTAGCATCAGCCACTGCCTTGGCAATTGCCCCAGACACATCAGTAGCCTTGCCTACCCCCCAACCAATCTTAGTTTTTTCATCGCCAATTGCCACTAATGCTCTGAAACGCATTCTTTTGCCGCCTTTAACTACACGAGTAACTCGGTTAATTTCTAAAACTTGTTCAAAAAATTCTGGTTTTTCTCTCACTGGTTTTTCGTTTCTTGGTTTTCTCATAATTTAAAATTTTAATCCTGCTTCTCTGGCTCCTTCGGCTAGGGCCTTAACCTGACCGTGGTATTTATAACTACCCCGATCAAAAACAACTTGGTTGATATTATTTTCTAAAGCTTGTTTGGCTATCGTCTCGCCCACCAGAGCAGCAGATTTAATTTTATTTTTTTCGGATAGCTTTAAGTTTGATGCACTAGTGATAATTTTACCAGCTTCGTCATTAATAATTTGGGCATAGATATATTTATTACTTCTAAAGACAGATAGTCTAGGATGTTTAATCGAATCGGTTATTTTAGATCTAACTCGTTTTTGGCGTTGCTCCTGATTGTGAATTTTTCTAGTTTTTTTCATAACAATAAATTACATATCCCCGCTCTTAGCGGCTTTACCGGCCTTGCGTCTAATAATTTCGTCTTTATATTTAATTCCCTTGCCTTTATAGGGTTCTGGCTTTTTAGTAGCCCTGATTCTAGCGGCCATTTCGCCTACTAACTCTTTGTCTAAACCAGATACAGTAATGTCGTTTTTAGCTACTTGCACTTCTACCCCAGAAATAATAGGCAATATAACTGGGTGAGAAAACCCTACATTTAATACAATGGTTTGATCTTTGACTTCGGCTTTAAAACCAACGCCAGATATCTGTAAGGCCTTAGACCAACCTTCGTTAACACCATGAACCATGTTGGCGATTTTACTACGACATAAACCATGAAGAGATTTGGCCTCTTTAGTGTCGTTATCTCTTTCCACTTTTAGAATATTATCCTCAACCTTTATTTTAATTAAATTCGGGATCTCCCAAGTTAAATCACCTTTGGGGCCTTTAACCATTACGACTTTGTCCTGAATTTTAACTTCAGTTTTTTCTGGTATTTGAATTGGGATTTTACCAATCTTAGACATGAATTTAATAAACTTTAAATAACACTTCTCCACCCAAACTAGCCTTGATTGCCTCTTTTCCAGTCATTACACCCTTAGAAGTAGACACTATAAATTCTTCAATTTGAGATGACGAGGACTTAATTAGACCCGATTGCTTTAAATAAATTCTTTGGCCTGGCCGGCTTACTCTTTTTAAACCATTAATAACCGGTTGGCCACCATAATATTTTAGAGTTATAACCAAACTAGGGTGAGCGTCTTTGGCTTCTACTTTTTCAACCTTACTTAGATAACCGTGTTTAACTAATACATCGGCAATTGCTTGCTTTAATTTAGAAGCTGGCATTTCAACTGTTTTAAACTGCCTTTTTAGAGCATTTCTGATTCTAGTTAACATATCTGCGATGGGATCTGTATTCATAATTAGAAAATTAAAATATTATCTTTACCAAGAAGCTTTTTTAATGCCAGGTAGCATGCCTTTACTAGCTAATTCTCTGAAGCAAATGCGGCAAATCCCAAAATTTCTCATATACCCATGGCGCCTACCACAAATTGAACAACGATTGACCTGGCGAGTCTGATATTTAGGTTTTGATTTAGATTTTTTAATAGATGCTGATCTAGCCATAATTATTTCTTTTTAAATGGGAAATTAAGTTTAGTGAGTAAAGCTTTGGTTAATTCGTCATCTAGTTTATTGGTAGTTATGGTAATTGCCATCCCAAAAGTTTTTTCCACGTTATCAATAGTTACTTCTGGAAAAACAACGTGCTCTTTTAGCCCAATAGTATAATTCCCCTTGCCATCAAACGATTTAGGTGACAAGCCCTGAAAATCTCTAACACGCGGTAAGGCAATGTTTACCAATTTGTTAATAAAATCATACATTCTTTTACCTCTAAGTGTAGTTGATAGCCCAATAGACATGCCCTCTCTTAACTTAAAGCCAGCGATCGATTTGCGAGCTTTACAAATTTTAGGTTTTTGCCCAGTAATTAGAGTTAGGTCGGAAGAAACCTTGTCTAAATAGTTAGAGTCTTTAACTGCCTGCCCAGTGCCAATGTTAATTGTAACCTTGGTAATTTTTGGGACTTGTTCAATAGAGCTTAACTCTAACTCTTTTTTAAGCTCAATTCTAGACTGATTGTATAGTTCTTTAAAACTCATAATTAAACTGTGCTCTTACACTTTTTACAAATTCTTTCCTTATTTCCAGATTTATTAACGATATAGCCTAGCCTGGTTGGCTTATCTCCGCAGTGCTCACAAACAAACATCACTTTAGCAACATCGAAGGCTTGGGCCATTTCGACTATTCCGCCGGCTTTCCCGCGACGAGGTTTCATATGTTTTTTAACAATATTCACTCCGCTAACCTTAATTTTGCCGAGTTTAGGATCAACCGAAGTAACCTTACCAACCTTGCCTCGGTTTTTGCCTGCTATAACTAATACTTTATCGCCTTTTTTGATCTTCATAAATATTTTTATAAAACTTCTGGAGCTAGTGAAATAATTTTCATATAACCAAGGTCTCGTAATTCTCTGGCCACTGGGCCAAATATACGAGTGCCTCTGGGGTTTTTGTCTTTATCGATAATTACTGCAGCGTTATCATCAAACCTAATATAAGAACCGTCTTTGCGTCTGGCATTTTTTACAGTTCTTACAATAACGGCTTTAACAATATCTTTTTTCTTAACCAAGCCCCCGGGGGCGGCTTCTTTAACTGAAGCAACTACGACATCGCCAATTCGGGCATAGCGGCGCTTTGACCCGCCCAAAACTTTAAAGCAAGTAGCCATTTTAGCTCCAGTATTATCAACTATTTTTAATCTGGTTCCGTCTTGAATCATAATATTTTATTTATCGCTTTCGACTTTATCTTTATCTGCTACTGGCTTAGTGTTTTGGTTATTATCTGTAACTAATATCCATCTTTTAAGTTTGCTAATTGGTCTGGTTTCTTCGATAGTAACCACAGTGCCTAGCTTAGCTTGATTGGCTGGGTCATGAACTAAGAAACGTCGGGTTTTTCTGATTTTTTTCTTATACAAAGGGTGGCTAATATATGAATCGACCGAAACCACAACAGTCGAAGCCATTTGCGTGCTCACTACTTTCCCGATTTTACGTTGCTTAAGTTTATTCATCTTTATTATCTTGGTTCTGACTAATAATAGCTTTTTCTTTTTTAATAGTTAAGAGTCTGGCTAAATATTTTTTAGCACTACTTAAACTAGTGTAATTTTTAATTTGATTCATAGAAATATCACTTCTAATTTTGACGATATTTTGTCTAACTTTATCGATTTCTTTATTTAAATCTGTATCTTTTAATTGTCTGGCTTTTGTAATATCCATAATTTACTTTCTGGTAATAAACCTAGCTTTAACTGGTAATTTATGAGCCGCTAGCTTCATGGCTTTACGAGCAGTAGCTTCTGGGATACCGGCCATCTCAAACATTACGGTTCCTGGTTTAACAGTGGCAACGTAGTGGCTAACTGATCCCTTACCGCCACCCATTCTGGTTTCATTAGGGGTAGCTGTAACTGCTTGATGAGGAAATATTCTAATCCAAACCTTACCTTCGCGTTTGATGTATCTAACCATAGCTCTTCTAGCAGCTTCGATTTGACGAGAAGTTACCCAGCTGCGCCCAAAAGATTTTAGGCCAAATTCCCCAAAAGAAACTTTGTTTAACTTAGTGGCTTTGCCTTTCATGCTGCCACGTTGTTGTTTTCTGTATTTTACTTTGCGAGGAATTAACATATTTAATTATTAATTAGTTTTTCTAGCCTTAGGCTGATCTACATCTTTATCTTTTACCCCTTCTTTAAATATCCAAACTTTTACCCCAACTGTGCCGTAGGTAGTATAAGCAGTTGTGCTAGCATAGTCGATATAGTGACGCAGAGTATGGAGCGGAATTTTACCATTAATAAAGGTTTCTTTTCTAGCAATTTCGGCTCCATTTAATCTACCCGACACCATAATTTTGATGCCATCTATTTTGGTTTTTTCGGCTGACTGCATGGCTGACCTAATGGCTCTTCTAAAAGGTATGCGTCTTTCGATTTGCTCAACTATTTGATAAGCCACAATAGCAGCGTTAGACTCAGGGTTTTTGACTTCTACAATATCAACTTTTACATTTTGGTTACCAACAATCTTAATAATATTTTTTCTTAAAGCTTCTACCCCAGATCCTCCACGACCAATGATTACTCCGGGGCGAGAGGTATTAATTTTAATAATTACTTCGTTATTAAATCTTTCTATTTCAATTTTTGAAATAGAAGCCTTGCGTAAACTATTATTAATCAGCTCCCTAATCTTGTAGTCTTGAAGTAAATTGTCTTTATAATTCTTAAGGTTAAACCAGCGGGATTTCCACCGAGAAGTATAGCCTAACCGAGCACTAATTGGATTAACTTTCTGACCCATATAAATTATTTATTAGTTGTTCTTCTAAATATTTTTTTAACATCTAGCTTCGATTTTTGAGATTTTTTATCGATAGTCTTTTCTTGTGATTGTGGTTGAGATTTCTCTTTATTTTCTGCGGATTTATCAGATTTAGTAGCGTCATCTTCTTTTTTAATTGCAGGTGACTTGGCTTTAGTCTTAGTTTTAGCTTGGGGCAAGACTTCTTCTAGCACTACTTGCAAATTAGTTGTGCGTTTTAAGATTAGATCGGCAGAACCTCGGGACCTCAGCCACCTTCTTTTATAGGTAGGCCCAGCATCCGCCACTATGGATTTGATTCTTAAATTATCTTTATCTAAATTGTAATTATTGTAAGCGTTCGCTACTGCTGAAGCGATTAACTTACGTACTAGTTGCCCAGCCTTGTGAGGAGAATACCTAAGCGCATCTAGTACCTCATTCGTGGGTTTATTCCTAATCTCTTTAAGCAATGGCTTAACTTTTTTAGGACTAATCTTAATAAATTTAGCTTTAGCAGTTATTTGCATAATAGTTTATTTAGAAGCATTTTTAGCTTGCTCTTTAGCCATTTTACCCCCATGGCTAATAAATTTACGGGTGTGGGCAAATTCGCCTAATTTATGCCCCACCATCACTTCGGTAATAAATACTGGAATATGTTTTTTACCATTATGGACTTCGAAGGTCATGTCGACCATTTCTGGTGTAATTGTAGAAGCTCTAGCCCAAGTTTTAATGGGTTTTTTATCGTTAGCCGCTTTGGCTTTATCGATCTTCTTTTGTAGTTTGGGGTCGATATACCAACCCTTTTTTAGTGATCTAGACATTATCTTCTCCTCTTTTTACCACGAGGTTTAATTATGTGTTTAGTGCTCTTGCTTTTCTTGCGAGTTTTGTAACCTTTGGTAGGCTTACCCCAAGGGGTTTTAGGGTGTTTCAAACCAATCGGGCTACCGCCTTCACCCCCGCCATGAGGATGGTCGACTGGGTTTTTGGCTTTACCTCTAACTTTTGGTCTTTTACCCATCAAGCGATGGCGTCCAGCTTTACCGATAACTATATTAGAATGATCGGGGTTAGATAAAGACCCAATGCTAGCAAAAGCGTTTTCTGGGATTAATCTCACTTCACCAGAAGGTAGTTTTACCTGAGCCTTCCCTCTGTCTATACTAGTTACCACTGCCGAGTTACCAGCGCTTCTAACTAGTTGGCCGCCTTTGCCGGGCTGCAATTCAATATTGTGCACAGGGATACCGGCTGGAATATATTTAAGCTGCAATCGATTACCAGTTTTGATCTTAGTTTTTTCGTTACAAACAACTTTATCGCCTAATTTTAGATCGTGAGGAGCTAAAATATATGCTTTGGCCCCATCTAAGTACGAAATTAAAGCAATGTAGGCAGATCTTTTGGGATCGTATTCTATCGACACTACAGTAGCTGGGATGCCTAGTTTTTGCTGACGCAAGTCGACTTGGCGCATTTTTTGCTTGGCTCCACCACCACGAGATCTAATAGTAATCACCCCTCTAGAATTTCTACCACTAGAACGTTTAACTCCTTTGGTTAAGCTTTTTAATGATGTTTTGGCAGTTAACACTTTAGTCCGGATAACCGTACTCATTTTTCTCTGACCAGGAGTAGTGGGTTTTAATTTCTTAATTGGCATCTTTAGTTGTTTCTTCGAATATCTTAATAGTGTGGCCTGGCATTAAAGTAATGATAGCCTTTTTCCAATCGGCTCTTTTAACTTTATTGCGCTTAAAAAACTTGGGTTTGCCAGACATGTTAATAGTATTAACTTTTTTAACTTTTACTTTAAATAAGGCTTCGATTGCTTTTTTAATTTCTGGGTGGTTAGACCGTTTATCAACTACAAAAGTATACTTACTAGCAGTACCTTGTTGGATACTTTTTTCTGAGATAACTGGTTTTTGGATAATATTACTCATTTTTGGTCTTCAATATTTCTAGAGCTTGAGGCAAAAATATAACTTTATGCGATTTAGCAATATCTAAAAGGTTAAGATTGTTTACATTTAAAATTGTTAAATTCTTGATGTTCTTAAAAAATTTATATATCGAAGTATTTTCGTTTGTAGTAACTAGTAAATTGTTCTTGGGCGATAACTCTTTTTCGAGCAGTTTATAGGCCGATTTAGTGTTATTAATTTCTGGCAAACTTTTTATAACTAACACTTCACCTGTTTCGGCTTTTTTATTTAGAGCAAAGAAAACGATTGGCCATTTATTTTTTTGATTAACTTTTTTGTAATAATTACGTTCTGGGGTAGGCCCAAACACCACACCACCACCCCTCCAAACTGGGTTTCTTTTGGTACCAACTCTAGCTCGGCCAGTGCCTTTCTGGCGCCAAGGCTTTTTGGTACTACCAGCTACTTCACCCCTGGTTTTAGAACTAGCATGGCCCTGACGCAAATTACTTTGCAAGCTAGTTACAATTTGCGCTAGCAACTTGGGATTAACTGTCTTAGCCTTAAAATCTTGTTGACTAACGGGGCTGATTTGATCAGTTGTTTGGGATGCAGTAGTTTTGTCTTTAGCTTTATCCATTTTTAACTCTAAGCTTTCTTAATTAATACCCAATTATTATTAGCGCCTGGCACAGAACCTTTAACTGCTAAGATTTTTTCTTTAGTATCAATCAACACAATTGGCACATTTTTTGTAGTTACAGTGTCTACCCCCATGTGGCCAGCCATTCTTTTGCCCTTGTGAACTCTGGGCATGCCCATGGCCCCGATTGAACCAGGCTGACGATGATGGTCATGACCATGTCCGCTAGGCCCACTACGGAAGTTATGGCGCTTAATTGTGCCAGCAAAACCTTTACCTTTAGAAACACCTGTAACAACCACCTTGTCGCCGACTTCGAAATTATTTAAATCGATTTTATTACCTACTTTTAAATCTTTAGAAGCTTCTGGCAACCTAATTTCTTTTAAGATCTTAGCGTCTAATTCTTTAAGGTGACCTTTAAGTGGTTTGGCGTATTTTTTGCTAGCACCGCTACCAATTTGAATGGCATCGTAACCTTCTTTGTCTTGAGATTTAACCTGAGTTACAACGTTTGGCTCAACTTTAAGTAAAGTAACAGGAACAACATTACCGTTGTCTAAAATTACTTGGGACATACCTGTTTTTTTTGCGATCAAACCAATCATTCAAAAAATAATTACTCTTCTTAGGGACTTTATAACCCTCTAGAAGATTTGATTAAATAATAATTTATAAATCTCTACATCTTGACTTCGATACTAACTCCAGCTGGGAGGCTTAAGTTAGTCAAAGCATCTATAGTTTTAGGTCTAGGATCGGTAATTTCGATCAAGCGCTTATGGATTCTCATTTCGAACTGTTCTCTGGAATCTTTATGCACAAAAGTCGATTTTAATACAGTGTATACCTTCTTTTCTGTAGGAAGCGGGATAGGCCCAATAACATTGGCTCCCGTTCTCTCGGCTGTTTCGATGATTAGCTTAGCCGATTGATCAATAACTCTATGATCATAGGCTTTTAAGCGAATTCGGATACGCTGTTTCGGTGTAGCATTCTTACTGCTTGACGACTGTTTGTTAACTGACCCTTTAGGCATCGGTTTCTATTTTTTGACCTAATTAATAATACAGATAAGATTTTTAAAATCTACTTGATGATCTTAGTAACTACCCCAGAAGCAACTGTTTTACCGCCTTCGCGGATAGCGAAGCGGAGTTTTTCTTCCATAGCAATAGGAGTAATTAACTTAACTTTAAAGGTAACTGTATCTCCTGGCATAACCATTTCGCGGTCGGCAGGTAACTCAACGTTACCAGTTACATCAGTGGTTCTAATGTAGAATTGAGGTTTATAACCTTTAGTGAAAGGAGTGTGGCGTCCACCTTCTTCCTTACTTAAGACATATACTTCGGCTTCGAATTCTTCGTGAGGGGTAATTGAACCAGTCTTAGCTAAAACCTGGCCACGTTCAATTTCAGTTCTTTCGATACCTCTAAGCAAAGCTCCGATGTTGTCACCAGCTTGGCCTTGATCAAGCATCTTTCTAAACATTTCTACACCAGTAACTACCACTTTTCTGGTAGGCTTGATTCCAACAATTTCTACTTCGTCGTTAACTTTTACGATCCCTTGTTCAACTCTGCCGGTAGCTACGGTACCGCGACCTTTAATGGAGAAAACGTCTTCGATAGGCATTAAGAATGGCTTATCTAAAGCTCTTTCTGGATCTGGGATGTAGTCATCCATAGCTTGCAATAGATCCATAATTGGCTTGGTAGCTGCTTCATCGGTAGGATTTTCTAAAGCTTTAAGAGCAGAACCTTTAATAATTGGTACTTCTTCGCCAGGGAATTCGTATTTGGTTAACAGATCACGAATCTCTTGTTCAACTAAGTCAATTAACTCTGGATCATCAACTTGATCGGTTTTATTAATAAAAACTAGGATTTTAGGCACACCCACCTGCTTAGCTAACAGAATATGTTCCCTGGTTTGAGGCATAGGCCCGTCGGTAGCAGCCACTACTAAAATAGCGGCGTCCATTTGGGCGGCACCAGTAATCATGTTTTTAATATAGTCGGCATGACCAGGACAGTCGACGTGAGCGTAGTGACGCTTTTCGGTGTGATACTCCTGGTGGCTGGTTGCAATAGTAATGCCTCTTTCCTTTTCTTCGGGAGCATTATCAATATCATCAAATTTTCTAGCCTCGGCTAAACCTTTGTTGGCTAACACTTGGGTAATAGCTGCTGTTAGAGTAGTTTTCCCGTGGTCAACGTGACCAATTGTACCAACGTTAACGTGGGTTTTGTCTCTGTTGAAAGCTTCTGCCATAATTATCTCCTTATTATTTAATTAATTTGATTTGTATACTTCTAGAAAATACAACATAAACCAGATAAGCGCAAGGGTTTTTCTGGTATGAGACCAGAAAAAATATCCCTTTATTTAAAGCCTAACTATTTCGGCTACTAACAATCTCTTCTTGCAAATTAGCGGGCACTTTTTCGTACTGATAAAATTCCATACTATAAGAGGCTCTGCCTTGGGTCATCGAACGTAAATGTGTAGCGTAACCAAACATTTCGCCAAGAGGAATAAATCCATTAATCACTTTGGCTCCGCCTCTTTCAGTCATGCCTTCTATGCGACCTCGCTTAGAACTAAGATCGCCCATTACGTCACCGGCAAAATCTTCTGGGGTAACTACCTCCACCCGCATAATGGGTTCGAGTAATGCGGGTTGGCCTTTTTTAACACCATCTTGAAGCGCCATGGAACCAGCAATACTAAAGGCCATTTCGGAAGAGTCGACATCGTGATAAGTACCATCGTACAAAGTGGCTTGGATATCAGTAACCGGGTACCCCGCCAAAACTCCTCTTTCCATAGCCGATTCAATCCCCTTTTTAACTGCCGGTATATATTCTTTAGGGATAGCCCCACCAACAATTTTATTAATAAATTCAAAACCGGTGCCTTGTTCGAGTGGTTCGAATTTTATATAGACATGACCGTACTGCCCCCGACCGCCGGTTTGTCTGATGTATTTAGTTTCTATATCTGATAAAGCTGTGATGGTCTCTCTGTAGGCTACCTGTGGTCTGCCCACATTAGCTTCTACTTTAAATTCACGCTTCATGCGATCGATAATAATGTCTAAGTGAAGTTCTCCCATACCTCTGATAATGGTTTGGCCGCTGTCTTCATCGGTGTGAATTTTAAAAGTAGGGTCTTCTTCAGCTAATTTGCCTAGAGCTAATGACATTTTTTCTTGATCGGCTTTAGAGTTAGGCTCAACTGCTACAGCAATAACTGGTTCAGGGAATTCGATTGATTCTAGTATGGTTTTGTCACCTTCAGACACCAGAGTATCTCCAGTAGTTACAGTTTTAAGGCCAACAATTGCACCAATTTCTCCAGAATAAATTTTACTAACCTCTTCTCGGTGATTACTGTGCATTCTCAAAATTCGACCAACTCTTTCTTTTTTGTCTTTGGTTGAGTTATAAACATATGAACCAGATTCTAAAGTACCAGAGTAAACTCTAAAATAAATTAACTTACCAACAAATGGGTCAGTCGCTACTTTAAAAGCTAAGGCCGTAAATGGTTCGTTATCATCAGCCTTACGGATTACTTTTTCATCAGTCTCACCTACAGTCCCTTCAACTGGAGGGACATCTAGTGGTGTTGGTAAATAGTCGATGATGGCGTCTAACAGTTTCTGAATTCCTTTATTCTTTAAGGCTGTCCCACAAAAAACTGGAACTAATTGGTTAGAAATTACTGCTGCCCGAAGCGCCTTTTTAAGCTCATCTATAGTTAAAGCTTGGTCGCCTAGGAATTTTTCTAATAAATCTTCTTCTGTTTCGACAATTTTTTCGAGTAAAGTGTGGCGAAATTCTTTAACTTTATCTTTTAATTCTTCTGGCACTTCGGTTTCAGTAATTTCTTTACCCAAATCGTCTTTATAAACATAGGCTTTTTCTGTAAGTAGATCGATTATGCCTTTAAATGTTTCACCTGCGCCAATAGGGATTTGTGCAGCTACAGCATTGGCTTTAAGGCGATCTAAAATTGATTGGAAAGAGAAATAAAAATCGGCCCCAGTACGATCCATTTTATTAATAAAACAAATACGAGGCACCTTGTACTTTTCAGCCTGATGCCAAACTGTTTCGCTTTGGGGTTCGACTCCAGCTACACCATCAAATACAACTACCCCACCATCTAAAACTCTTAAACTACGCTCAACTTCTACCGTAAAGTCGACGTGCCCTGGGGTATCGATAATATTAATTCTGGTATCATCCCAAAAACAAGTGGTAGCAGCCGAGGTGATGGTAATACCGCGTTCTCTCTCTTGTTCCATCCAGTCCATAACTGCTTCACCCTCGTGCACTTCCCCTATTTTATATGTAATGCCTGTATAAAAAAGGATTCTCTCGGTAACAGTGGTTTTGCCTGCATCGATGTGAGCAATGATTCCGATATTTCTGGTTTTGTCTAATGTGTACTGTCTATCTGACATAAGCTTGTTAATAAATTGTTAAAATCTAGAAAAATGGGCAAAAGCTCTATTAGCTTCGGCCATTCTGTGGGTTTCTTCTTTCTTTTTAACCGCTCCACCAGCTCCGTTAAAAGCATCGATTAATTCTGCAGCTAGCTTATCACTCATCCCCATACCAGACCGCTTTTTAGCAGCAGCTACTAACCACTGAAGAGCTAAAATAATTTTTTTATCCGAAGAAACTTCGGCTGGAATTTGATAATTAGCCCCGCCTATTCGGCGGCTTTTTAGTTGCAACATGGGTGATATGTTGTCGATAGCAGTTTGCAAAACTAACATAGGGTCTTTGCCAATTTTTTTTGCAGCCTTATCGATAGCAGTGTGCACAATATTACTAGCTACAGTTTTTTTACCAGATAGCATAACTTTATGAATGAGTTTTTGTACTAAAACATTGCCGTACATCTTGTCTGGCGAAATATCTCTCTTATTGGCTTGGCTTTTACGTGACATGTGTTTTAAATTTTATGATTCATTTTCTTCTGGAGCAGCAGATTTGGCTGATGCTGAACCACCAGAACTTACCTTTTTAGCCCCGTATTTACTACGACCTCGCTTACGATTATCAACCCCAGCAGTATCTAAATACCCTCTAACTACATGGTACCTAACGCCAGGCAAGTCTTTAACTCTGCCACCTCTAATAGCTACGATAGAGTGTTCTTGCAAGTTATGACCAATGCCAGGGATATAAGCGGTTACTTCCATGCGATTAGTTAACCTAACTCTAGCCACTTTACGCAAAGCGGAGTTAGGCTTTTTGGGAGTTAGAGTAGTAACCTTAACACACACTCCTCTTTTTAAAGGAGAACCCTTTTTAAACTTAACTGGCCTATTTTTAATAGTATTAAAACCCACCTGCATAGCAGGAGATTTTGATTTTTTCTGTGCCTTAGTTCTTGGCTTCCGGATTAACTGATTAATGGTTGGCATAAAATAGGTTGATTAATAAAATGGTTAACCTTAATGATACTAATTTATTTAAACTTGAGAATTGGTTCGTGTCAAATTAAAAAGACCCAGAGTGGCATAATTTCTTGGCCGGTAAACTTTACTTAGCATTTGCTCGGGCCTTAAAGCCAGTACCAGCAGGGATTAAACGGCCAATGATTACATTTTCTTTCAAGCCCAGGAGATTATCTATCTTACCCGAAGTAGCAGCTTCGACTAATACTCTAGTGGTTTCTTGGAATGAGGCGGCCGATAAGAAGCCTTCAGTATTTAAAGCTGCTTTAGAAATGCCTAGCAATAATTTTTCGTAGGTAGGCAGGCGCTTATTTTTCTTCTTTAACTCAGCTAATTCCTCTTCTAGGTTTAACCAATTAACTATCTCCCCTGCCATATATTTACCATCTCCTTCGTCTTTGATTCTAACCAAGTGGAACATTTTGCTAACAATAATTTCGACATGCTTATCAGAGATATTCTGGCCCTGAAGAGCATAAATCTTTTGGGTTTCGTTAATGAGATAACGCTTAGCAGCATCCTCACCACGTAAGCGCATCAAATCTTTTAGATTGTAATGCCCTTCGGTTAATTTATCTCCTTTATTAACAGATTGACCATCCTCGACTCGCAAGAACATATTCGAAACTATGGGGTATTCGAACATTTCCTTTTTCTTGTAGGTAACAAAGGCTTTCTTGCCATCAATGGTTACTTCACCAGAAACTGTAGCCAAAATTTCATCTTTATCCTTATTTTTGGCTAGAACATCACCTTTTTTAACCGATGCCCCGTTCTTAACCTTTAACACAGTATCTTTACCTTGAGGGATATCAATAGTTTTATCGACTGTAGCAATTAGTTGCAAAAACTTGCGTGAAGCAACTTCGGCAATTTTTATTTTACCTGTCTTTTCAGCGAGCAATGCTTCGGTTTTAGGGTTTCTGGCCTCGAATAGCTCCTCTACCCGAGGTAAACCTTGAGTAATATCCATAACGCTAGCCACACCACCAGTGTGGAAGGTTCTCATAGTTAGCTGGGTGCCAGGTTCACCGATACTTTGAGCAGCTACAATACCCACGGCCTCACCTAAATTAACTAATTCGCCTCTAGATAAATCAACTCCGTAACACTTCTGACAAACTCCTCGCTTGGTTTTACAACCTAGAGCCGAACGAATAACTACCGATTCTATTTCTTCGGCATGTTCAGCAATTATTTTAGCTTCACCTTTTGTAATTAAAGTATCTTTTTTAACTAAAACTTTACCCTTAGAATCTTTGATGTCTTCTAAGATAAAGCGCCCGCTAATAGTTGAAGCCATCGATTCGTTAATTTTTTTAAGATCTTCTGTATAAATAGTTCGCCCGATGTTGGTGCCACAATCTTCTTCGGTAACAACTACATCTTGCGACACATCAACTAAGCGGCGAGTTAGATAACCTGCATCGGAGGTTCTTAGAGCAGTGTCGGCAGCACCTTTTCTGGCTCCGTGAGTAGAAATAAAGTACTCTAACGAACTTAAACCTTCTTTGTAGTTGGATTTAATAGGCAACTCAATAATGTTACCAGCTGGGTTAACCACTACACCTTTCATCCCAACTAGCTGGTTGAGCTGCTCGGAGCTCCCTCTGGCACCTGAATCGATCATTAAATGAGCTGAGCTAAAAATATCTGACTTTTGCGATACTAGCTCTTCGGTTTTTTCTTTAACTTCCCCCCACAATTTGGTTGACAAACGATGCCTTTCATCGGCACTAATTAGACCATTTTGATACTGACTTCTAATTTGTTCTACCTTGTCGTCAGTTTCTTTAATTAATTCATTTTTGCCCTCTGGTATATGCAAATCCCCCACACTAAACGTGGCACCAGAAATAGTGGCAAAGATAAAACCAATGTCTTTAAGGTCATCAGCAAACTTGGCTGTGGTTTGGTTATCAAACTTTTCGTAAATTTGGTTGATAATCCTCTTTAATGCAGATTTATTAATAACTTCGTTGATAAAACCAAGTTCGGTAGGAATAATTTTATTAAATAGCAACCGACCTAAAGTGGTTTCAACAAACTTATCACCACGCCTGACTTTAATGGGGTCGTGGTATTTAATAAGCTTGTTAGCATGAGCTAGTTCGGCATCGGCTAAATTAGTAAAAGCTTTAACTTTAGATTGGTTATTGTCAGTTTTCTTTAAAGTCATGTAATAGCAACCTAAAACTATGTCTTGGCTAGGCACAATAATAGGATCGCCAGTGGCAGGCTTAAGCAAGTTTTTGCTAGACAACATAATTTCCCCCGCTTCTTCTTGAGCGGGCTTAGATAATGGCAAATGCACTGCCATTTGGTCTCCATCGAAGTCGGCGTTAAAAGCAGCACATACTAATGGATGTAGCTGAATAGCATTACCTTCAACCAATACTGGTTTAAAAGCTTGGATCCCTAAACGGTGCAAAGTTGGAGCTCGGTTAAGCAACACATGATATTTATCAATTACTTCATCCAAAGCGTCCCAAACTTCTGGTACCTGTTTTTCGATCATTCGGCTAGCAGTTTTAACATTGTGAACTATTTCGTTTCTAACCAAAACCGAAATAACAAAGGGTTTAAATATTTCTAAAGCAATGGGCTTAGGGATACCACATTGATGCAATTTTAATTTAGGCCCGACCACAATTACACTTCGGCCAGAATAGTCGACTCTTTTACCAAGTAGGTTCTGACGGAAACGACCTTGTTTGCCTCTAAGCATATCGGCTAATGATTTAAGTTTGCGCTTAGATGAAGTGGCCGTAGAAGTTTCTCTAGCAGCTAAGTCTAGCAAGGCATCGACCGCTTCTTGCAACATTCTTTTTTCGTTGCGAGTAATAACTTCCGGGGCCCCAATATCTAATAATTTCTTGAGCCGGTTGTTGCGATTAATTACTCTCCGATATAAGTCGTTTAGATCGGAGGTGGCGAACCTACCTCCATCAAGCTGAACCATGGGACGAAGATCTGGTGGGATAACTGGCAAATTCTTGAGCAGCATCCATTCTGGTCTTAAATTAGCTTTTTCAAAACCTTCCAATAGTCTTAACCGCTTTTGCAATCGTTTGCGTTTTTGCCCTAATGCATCTTTAAGTTCGGTTTTAATTTCTTCGATTTCTTTGTTTAGATCAACCTGGCTAATTAACTCATAAATAGCTTCTGCCCCAATACCAGCTTTAAATACAGAACCATACTTTAGTGCTAAATCTCTGTAGGTTAATTCCGAAATAATATGTCTTAGTTTAAGATTATTAATTTCGGTAACAGCTGTATTGTAGGCTAGTTTTAATTTGTCTAATTTGCTAGCCAACTCTTTGCTTAAACTAGCTTTGCTAGTATCTTTAGCTTCATTAGCTCTTTTGCGATACTCGCTCTTGAGAGATTTTGTGTGTTGGCTATACTCCGAAGATAATTGCTCTAGAGCCTCTTTTTTAGCTTCTTCATCAATATGAGTAACAATGTAAGCAGCAAAATACACCACTTGTTCTAACTTTTTAGATTGGACATTTAAGATCAGTGCTATCCTAGAAGGCGCCCCACGCAAATACCAAATATGCGAAACAGGCACAGCTAATTCGATATGGCCCATTCTTTCTCTTCTTACAATAGAACGAGTAACTTCGACTCCACATTTGTCACAAACAATGCCTTTGTAGCGGATTTTTTTATACTTACCACAATAACATTCCCAGTCTTTGGTAGGACCAAAAATTCTTTCGTCAAATAGACCATCCTTTTCTGGTTTAAGTGTGCGGTAGTTAATAGTTTCCGGCTTTGTAATCACGCCATGCGACCAAGCTAAGATTTGTTCTGGAGAAGCTAAAGAAATTTTAACCGCAGCAAAATTAGCATCTGGGGTTTGTTTTTTATCTCTGGTTGATTTTGTGGTATTTTGAGCCATAATTATTTTCTTTTAGCTTTCTTAATTGGAACAGAATTAATAGGCTTGTTGTGCTTATCTAATAATTCAATGTTTAGCCCAAGCCCTTGTAGTTCCTTGGCAATTACATTAAAGGCTTCGGGGGTTTGAGGTTTTTGGATCTCTTCGTTTTTAATAATTGCCTCGTAAGTTCTTGATCTACCTAAAACATCGTCCGATTTAATAGTTAGCATCTCTTGCAAAGTATGAGCGGCTCCGTAACCTTCTAGGGCCCAAACTTCCATTTCCCCTAGTCTTTGACCACCCAGCTGAGCTTTACCACCCAAAGGTTGTTGAGTAACTAGAGCGTATGGGCCAATTGAGCGAGCGTGAATTTTGTCATCAACCATGTGGTTGAGTTTAAGCATATAAATCGCCCCAACAGTAGTTTTTTGATCGAATGCCTGACCAGTTTTACCATCATATAGCTGAGTTCTGCCATCTTCTGGCAAGCCAGCTTTAGCCAATTCTTCGACAATGCCTTCCATATCGATACCTTCAAAAATTGGGTTAACTGCATTAAACTTTTGTAAAATAGCAGCCCACCCTAAGTGAGTCTCTAATACCTGACCTAAGTTCATACGAGAAATAATCCCGAGCGGGTTTAGAATAACATCAACTGGGGTCCCATCAGCCATAAATGGCATATCAGCTTGTGGTAAAACTCGGGAAATAACACCCTTGTTACCATGACGACCAGCTAGCTTGTCTCCAATAGAAATTTTTCTTAATTGAGCAATATAAACATAAATACGCTTAAGCACGCCAACTTCTAATTTATCCCCCTTATCTTTATCAAAAACTTTAATATCAACTACTTTGCCATAACCACCATGAGGCAGTCTTAAAGAAGTATCTTTAACGTCTTTGACTTTTTCGCCAAAAATAGCTCTAAGCAACCTTTCTTCAGCAGTTAATTCGGTTTCGCCTTTTGGTGTAATTTTACCAACTAAAATATCGTTGGCTTTAACTTGAGCCCCAACTCTAATAATACCGTCTTCGTCTAGGTCGGCTACTGCTTCTTCCCCTACATTAGGGATATCGCGTGTAGTAACTTCGGGGCCTAATTTAGTTTCCCGAACATCAATATCTTCTCTTTTAATATGGATAGATGTATAGACATCATCTTTAACTAACCGATCAGAAATAATGATAGCGTCTTCGTAGTTGGCGCCTTCCCATGGCATGAAAGCTACAAGCAAGTTTTGTCCTAAAGCCAGGCGCCCATTTTTAATAGCTGGGCCATCGCACAAGGCTTCGCCTTTTTTAACTTTTTGCCCAACTTGAACAATTGGCTTTTGGTGCAAATTAGTTTCGTAATTCGATCTTTGGAAATTAACTAAATCAAACCGATGACTTTTTTTATCTTTATCGGTAACCAATTCGATAGTTTTAGCATCTACATATTTAATGGTGCCGCTGTCTGGTGCAGCTACTGCCCAGCCAGAACCAAGAGCAGCCGCTTTTTCCATGCCAGTACCTACAACTGGAACTTGCGGCTTAATTAGTGGCACAGCTTGGCGCTGCATATTAGATCCCATCAAAGCTCTTTTAGCGTCATCGTGTTCGACGAATGGAACTAAAGACGTGGCAATGCTAACAATTTGCATTGGTGATACATCGACATAACTAACTTTATCAATTGCAGCAGTTAGCGGTTCGCCGTCTCTGCGAGTGATAACTCTGTCTTTAGTGATCAAGCCCTCTGAATTATGAGGGATATTGGCCTGAGCAATGGTTAAACCCTCTTCTCTGTGAGCATCTAGATAATCTACTGCTGTGCCAAGTTTGGGCTTAATCGAAATAGTTTCTATATCCTTCTTGTGTCTAGATAGGGCCACTGCTTTGGCTTTATCAATAACATCGTTTGGCTTAACTATAATCCCGCCACCTGGTGCAGATATTTGGCTAGCCGAAATGCACCCAACTGCCGATGAACCATCGTTAGGAACCGACTGTATAACTTGGCGATAAGGAGTTTCTATAAATCCAAAGCTATTAACTTTAGCGTATGAAGACAAATGACCAACTAAACCAATGTTTTGACCTTCTGAAGTTTGAATAGGACAAATTCTACCATAGTGAGAAGTATGAACATCACGTACATCGAAACCAGCTCTTTCTCTAGATAAGCCACCTGGCCCCATAGCTGAGATTCTGCGTTTATGCTCTAATTCTGCTAGCGGGTTGGTTTGATCCATAAACTGAGATAATTGAGAGCTCCCAAAGAATTCCTGCATGATAGCAGTAATTGGACGGGCGTTAATTAGTTGAGCTGGGGTAATGGTGCTAATATCCGAAACGCTCATTCTGTCTTTAACTATGCGTTCAACCCTAAGCAAACCGGTACGGAATTTAGCTTGGACTAATTCACCCACTGCTCTAACTCGACGATTTTTAAGGTTATCGACATCATCAGCCGGATCACCAGTATTGTTTAAGCGAATTATTTCTTTAGAAATAGCAATTAAATCGTCTAATGTTAAAACTCGAGAATTCTTTTGTTTAGAATCGTCGAGATTTAATCGCTTGTTAATTTTGTACCTACCGACACCACTTAGATTATAGCGGCGAGGATTATCAAACATGTTGATAAATAAGCTACGAGCATTTTCAACTGTAGCTAAATCTCCAGGCCGAACTTTTTTATAAATCTCTAAAATAGCTTGGTCACTAGATTTTGATGGATCTTTAGCTAGGGTGTTTTTAATGTAGTCATATTTAGGGTCGGTGTTTATGTCTTTGAATGTATCAATAATTTCTTGATCCGAGTTCAGGCCAAAAGCTCGAAGCAAGGTGGTTAGATAAGTTTTGCGCTTGCGATCAATCTTAACCGAAATGACTCCTTTACTGTTGGTTTCTAGTTCTAACCAAGCACCTCTTTCTGGGATAATCTTAACTCCGTATTGGCCATTGACTAAGCCCTCTGCACGAGTAAACAAAACCCCAGCCGATCTAATTAGCTGAGACACCACTACTCTCTCTACGCCATTGATAATAAAAGTACCAGAGTCCGTCATTAGAGGAATATCGCCTAAGAAAACTTCTTGCTCTTTAATTTCGCCAGTTTCTTTGTTAATTAGCCTTAGCTTAACTCTTAGAGCCGCTTCGTAAGTAGTATCGGTACGACGAGCTGTGGGTTCATCAACCTTAGGTTCCTCTAAATAATAATCGACAAAATGGAGTTCTAGGTTTTTACCAGTCAAGTCTTCGATAGGGTTAACTTCGTTAAGCAACTCTTTCAGCCCATCTCTAATAAACCAATTGTATGATTCTATTTGCAAAGAATTGAGGCTAGGCAAACTAACCGCACTTTTTAGTGATGCGTAAGATTTATAATCTGTAAATTGAGTATTATCAACTAGAGGAAGATAAGATTTATTTAGTGACATAGAAAAATGGCCCTTTTGACGTTTGTTACCAAAAAGTTAAATCTGATAGTGTTAAATTTAGCTATTTGAGCATAGCTAAACAGTAACAAGTCTGGTTGTATTTGTCAACATTATACCAAAATTTTTTATCCACATATTATTTTCTGGGGATAAAAAATTTATTTATCTGATTAAATAACTGTAAAGTTTTTACTAACAATTAGAACATTGTCCACATAAATATCGACTCGATAATTGCCCGATGGCCACAAATTATCAGACCATAAACGGCTGAATTTATCAAGAGTGATTTTAAAAGGCAAATACCCTGATCCGCTAAAGGACGAAGAAAAATCTGTAATTAATTGATTATCGTCTACATACCACCACTTGGCTTTAAGCGCGCTACTCGTTGGGACATCTTGCAATAGAGCAACTGCATAAATATTTTCTTCGTCTCTAGAAAATCTTTTACTAGGGATTGTTATTTGATTGTTGTCATTAACTTCTGTGCCTAAATATAAGCCCCTTAGTAAATCCCCTTTAGATAATTCGTCAAAGTCATCATCAGCTACAATTTTAAAGCTTAGGGTTTTAATTAATTGTCCATTTGATTCTACAACCACCTCATAATCACCAACTGGCCAACTAATATCGTTTAATAAAATGCGAGAAGCAAAATAGCTGGTAGTGGGGACAGAGCCAATAACAAAGTCGTAAGGCTGAGAAGCGCTATTTTTACCGCTTAAAGTTTCTGAAGCAATAATTCTATCACTAACTAAAGACTTCCAGGTGATTCCAATTTTTACGCCTTTAACTGCGTTATTAATTTGCCCAGACAAATAAATTTGAGGCGTAGTTGATAAAATAACACTACTAAAACCTTGGGCCGGAGAGTTGTCTGGCAAAATTTGAGTAGTAATGCCTAATTCATCTATAGTAGTTTTAACTTCTTCTTCTTCTCCCCCACCCCGACAACCAGCAGCGGCTAGGATTAAAGCTAAAACTGGGATAGTTAATAAAAATAGTTTGGCAAACGGTGATAAATGTTTCATACATTCATATTATTCAACTTTTGGATCCTTTTTTCAATTGGAGGATGGGTAGAAAATAGCTCTGAAAAACTAAAGTTTTTAAATGGGTTTACTATATATAAAGCCGCTGTGGCTCGATTTGCCAGCTTTAATTTGTGTGGGCTAGTTTGCAGTTTTTTTAAAGCACTGGCTAACCCTTCCGGATATCTAGTTAAAAGTGCACCGGAGGCATCGGCTAAATATTCTCTTTTTCTAGAAATAGAAAAGTAAACTAATCTAGCAATTAAGGGAGATAAAATAATTAAAAACACAGCCAAAACAGCTATGAGTTGCCCCTTGTCTGATGAGGTATGGTTGTTTCTAGAAAATCTAAATCTCATAGACCAATCTGATAACAACACAACCACACCCAAAAGAGTTACAACTACCGTAGCCCACAGAATGTCGTAATTCTTAATGTGTGATAGCTCGTGAGCAATGACACCTTCTAGTTCTGATTTATCTAGCAACTCAATTAGCCCAGAGGTTAGGGCGATACTGGAATGTTTGGGGTCTCTCCCGGTAGCAAAAGCGTTGGGAGAGGGATCGTTAATAATGTATACCTCTGGATTTGGCAAGCCTGCTGTGATACATAAATTATCTACTAGATGTTTAACTTTGCGATGGGTTAAATCTTTGTCTGGATCAATCAGACGAGCACCAGAGATAGAAAGAATAGTTTTATCTCCCTTAAAGTAGCTCCAGGCACTCATGATAATGCTTATACCCAAAGCTAAAATTAAGATAAAGATATTATCGTAATACACATACAAAGCTACCCCTATGGTTGCTATAAGCAAAATAAACCCAATAATTAGAGCAATTGTCTTTTTTTGGTTAGAGGCAATTTGTTCGTACATGCCTAATAGCTAATGCTTAAGATTGACTAGCTTGATCTGTATCAGTTTTTTGATCGAAATCGACTTTTGGCACCTCCTTAATTGTTACATCATCAATTTCAAACAGTTCTGCTTTCGAAAAACTAAAAATTCTAGCCACCATATTAGATGGGAATACTTCTTGGCGCGTATTAAAGTCTTTTACATTGGTATTGTAAAATCTGCGAGCCGACATAATCTTATTTTCGGTATCCGAGAGTTCTTCTTGGAGTGCTAAAAAGTTTTGGTTAGCTTTTAATTCGGGGTAACTTTCGGCTACTGCAAATAAAGACTTTAGAGTACCTGATAATGCATTTTCGGCCTGAGCCTTAGTTTTTAAGTCTTTACCCGAAACATCCATGGCCGAAGTTCTGGCCTTGGTCACTCTTTCAAACACTTCACTTTCATGGCTAGCATAGCCTTTAACAGTGTTAACTAAATTAGGAATTAAATTATGCCTTCTCTTTAGTTGCACATCGATATCGCTCAAAGCTTCGGCTACTCGGTTCTTTAAAACTACTAAACCATTAAAAATACCAACTGCCCAAATTACTAAAAGCAATAACCCAATTACTATAAACCACAATATATTAGTCATGATTTTTATCCTTTCAAATAGTTATTTTAAATAGATATTATATATTACCTTAATTAACTTAACGGCACTAACCAAGTATAAACGACCTTTTGGAGTTCTTCAAAGGTTAATTGTCTGGCCCAAGCATTCAGCCACCAACCATTTTTGCGCCAAGCCGAATCTGTAGCCGAATGATTAATGATTTTGATCGGCAGATCTTTTAAGGCTTTATGAAACACTAAAGAAGCTCGTCTTTGATGGTAGGGCGAAGTTACCAAAATGATTTTGCTATACTTATTTTCAATAATTATGTCCTTGGTTTTTTCGGCGTTTTCAAAAGTGTTAACAGATTCTTCTTCTATTAAAACATCTTCTGATGCAACACCTAAATCAACTGCTAAGCGCTGCATGGCCACTGCGTTAGCCACTCCTTCTGTATCTCTAGCCGCCCCAGACATAATTAAAATCGGAGCCCAATTATTTTTATACAAATCCACACCCTCGGCTACTCGACTTTGAGTTTCTCCTCCGCTAATAACGACGATGGCATCACTGGGTTCTAGAGCATCTTGGGGGGATAACAAAAAACCTATACCAACTACCAAGATAATTAGTATAACTATGAACGATATGAGAAAAGTGAACTTTTTCACAACTTAAGGCAATTTTAGTTCTTGCCCCACAGATAAACTATATGGTGGATCAATGCTGTTTAATTCAGCAATTTCTTTGTAATCTAGGTCTAGTTTTAGCCCGATACCATACAAGGTATCGCCACCTTCTACTGTATAAGTATCGCCACTAAAGGTAACTTCTGAGTTATCGTCTACTGGCACAGTTTCTTTGAATTTCTCTGTTGATTCAACTTGAGAGATTGATCGATCGATATCAATTTTCTTTACAAAAGTGGCAGCAATTACTCCCCTAAAAGCAAATACTAAAAAAACAGCACTAAAAAATAACACCCATAAAACCAAGAAAGCAAACGGATCCTGCTTATATTTATATCTCATTTTGTAAGCATACCTTCTGGCTTGCCTTTTAACTATGCTCATTTTATAACACTGATTAATTCGTCTATGTAACTTTTTATATTACCTAAATCATCAACTCTCACTACTTTATAATACATCCCTGTAGCCATAACTGGAATTTCATGATGGCCACTTGCGAGTAAGATCACCTGTTTATTGCAGCCAAAAGCATAACCAATCTCTAACCCCCAGTTGATAGTCTCGTTCTCACTAACACCCAGTACTACATCGGCTTTATCAATAGCAGAAAGATTTTGTTTACACTTGTTAATCGATGTATCTTCCTGGTCAGTGTCTCTTTGGGGCAAGTGGCAAACAAAGCCCTTGGCTTCTAGTTCCGAACATAGCCTGGGGTTAAACTCCTTATTCCATTGAGATTTTAGTGTAGATGTTATGAAAACTTTTTTCATATCCTTTTGTAAGCATACCTTCTAGCCTGTCTTTTAACAGTGTTCATACTTAAAATTATACACCACAAGCAGTACTGTGACTGCCCCTGAACGGCTCACATCGATACGGGCCGCACCTTATACGAAAAACCCGCCCTATACAGGGGCGGGTACTTATTACTAATAAAGATCCCATAGAGATCACGGTGTTGTTTCCGGTTCTGTGGTAGTTATAGTTTTGCGTATATAATCAACCAGCCATGGCCAAAACTTTATTCTGCCTGCCTTAACCTCCATGGTTAGCCAGCAGAAATACCACCCGGAAGCGAATATTGCCAACGAACTTCCGAGAAAATATATTGCGGCCATGACGATAATCATATACGGAAGCACCACGAGTGTGATAGCCCCGAAACCAATGATTCCGGGTTGTGTCCAATCTGGCATACTATCGGCCCATTTGCCGGCCCTTGTCGAGACCAATGTTTTCCACTGAGGAAATAGGGCCAACGATACCCAACCATCGAATTCCTTATGGCCAGTGCGATAAAACAGAAATGCTGACACAACTACCGTGAAAGCCGATAAAAAAGCAACGATATTAGGCGTGGTTACATCTGACTCCATGTTTGGCAATATGCCAACTGAAGCCAATAGAGTCCAGACCACGATGGCAATTGCCACTGCGGCAAAAACTCCTACTGGCATAAGAATAATCCCTGCCGCCGTTAGTAACACATTTTTAATCTTATTTTTCATAATCTCCTCCCTCGGAGACACGCCGCAACGCGGCGGTGATTTTGGAATGTTCATCCTGTCCACCAACTGGCGGATGATCCAGGAAGAAGTTTAGAGACAAAGTGTTTTTACTTAATTTATCTCCAAGCTTCTGCCTGAAAAAGAAATTATTGGGGACGGGTAGATTGTAATAATCTTACCCATCCCCAAGTCCACAAGGATCGTGATCGCCGCCTTATGATTCCGGCGCAACAACCCGGTTAATGCGATCCGCAAAGTCAACAAGCTGGTTATGGATATCCGCAATTACTTCCTCGACCACCTCGTCGATATTGTCTACCACACCGTCATTTATCGCGGCCGCGATCAGAGCACTTCTGGCTCCGTTAGGCCCCATCCAGTCGATCGTAGAAACACCGCTGTAGACGAATCTCTTATCTTTCACTTCAAGCTCGAGCTCCGTTGCACCATCGACCCCAGTTGTGACCAACTTGAAATCGCCAGTGGCACAACCTGCGCCATCCCACTTGATATTTGTGGCTGTGGCCTGGACCAGACTTCCGTCGATCCGTCTTTTTTCACCGGTTACGGTATTCATAATTTCCTCCTGGAGAATCACCGTGCCTCCACGGCGTTTGGTTTGATCGAAATGTTCATCCTGGATTAACAGGAAGAAGTTTAGAGATAAAGTATTTTATCTCCAAGCTTCTGCCTGAAAAATGGTGTGGTGCACGGAAAACCTTCCTTCGTGCCTTCCATGCACCACATAGCGGGAACTCCTTCCAATAATCTCTACTCGGATAACTAACTCGGGTTAAGAATTATCAACCCATTGACTCCTCCGAGCATAGCCGCGGTGTTGGTCTCCGAGGAGTACAGCATCACCGAATCTTCCCCGGCCGCCAGAAACATGCCGGGTACAAAAACCCGCTTTTCTTCAGGCGACATGGTATCGATCCCGATGATGAGTCGATGAGTTAGAGCCAAGTCAGCAATAGTTTCGGGGTCCCATATCTTCCACTGGACATCCCCCAAAAAATCTTTACTTACTGCCTCCGGGATGATAGGCTCCCCCTCAGATTTCTTTGACCCCACAATATAGAGCGGGGTCTTAGAAGAAGCTTGTTGTGGCATATAACCACCCCACAAAAAGATAGCCGGCGACTCAAGGCCGACCGCCCCTTGTTCGGGACAATCTAGCAATAATGGGTAACTTACAGCCAAATTGTCCCAAACAAAGGTGAGCTTAAGATGCAAAAAACTAAGATTCCAATTGCTTGAGCATTACTATCTTAGCTCGTCTGATTTAATTGTTAATCGTTGCTAGGAAACATCCCCTGCCAACTCAGATAAATATACGCTAAAATCACCTTTATGTCAAGGTTATTCTGCTCCTAGAGCTGATTATTATAAATATATATTATTGTACTAAAACACCTATACCTATAATTATTGGGGTATATTATTTTGGTGGGCGGAAGAGGATTTGAACCTCCACGTCCGAAATGGACACAGCGACCTGAACGCTGCGCGTCTACCAGTTCCGCCATCCGCCCTGGAGGCCTGGAGCGGAATTGAACCGCTGTACGGGGTTTTGCAGACCCCTGCCTAACCACTCGGCCACCAGGCCAAACCATGTAATTAAATACGATTTAATAATAAACTAGATACTACATATTTACCAAAACAAAACCACCAAAAAGGCGGTGGTTTTTAAATTATAGTACTACCAGACTAGACGAAAGTGATTTTGCCTCTGTATTTTCCAGAGGCTCTTGCCACACCATTTAGGGTTTGCCCATAAACTCTTAGATACCACTCCCCAATGATTTCGGGCCCCTTATTTTCTGGAGCAAATTGCAATTCATAGGCTCCAGAAAGAATACGCGGGCTAGACAATGAAGGAATAACAGATGTAACAAAAAAAAGACTACTCCCGTTGCTATACCTGATA
>Ga0272441_10002387_pt1 | contig 37935 bp, 56 predicted proteins | sample SSMProp6N_FD_193582 | JGI IMG/M metagenome (GOLD analysis project Ga0272441, IMG submission 193582) | Marine sediment archaeal communities from Little Sippewissett salt marsh, Falmouth, MA, United States - SSM-Prop-6N | ecosystem: Environmental > Aquatic > Marine > Wetlands > Sediment ... | reverse complement strand
CATTACAACTACCAATAAGATAGTGGGGGAGAATACAATTAGTAAATAAATATGCCAATAAAAATTGATATATCTACCCTATTGGTATCTATTGTGAGTATCTAATTTCAAGCACTTATCTATATCGGCTTTAGATTAGATATGCAATGAATAATCTAGGAATATACCGAAACCTTAATCTCATTGATTACATATCTCATTCTTCATTATCTACCGTAGATAAGCACTCTGTTTTTATGCACTACTTTATATCAGCTTTTAATATAAGGTATCTGATAAGCTATTACACTCAAGGGAATTTAACCCTTACCCTATATCTAATCTACTGTAAAGAGTGCATTACCTATGTGGAATTTCTACTCACAGTATTCTGCACTCAAGGTAAAATCAAGCAAGACAAAAAGTAGAATTACTTTCTGTATCTACCTTTTGTGCCGATTTCTGTTAGCAAAACATTTGCTTGATGTTCTTTGCTGTTAATGGTAACTTTTCCATTTCCATGAAAACCAATACTACCTGTTGAAAATGGATTAGATTTACCACGCTCATCAATATCTAAAGAAGCAACTACTTTGCCGTCTTTTTTAATATCTACTGACATAGCCATAGTATTACACATCTCCTATAAGTTGTTCTTTATTCAAGTGTGGAATTATAAGCACACTCTTACAGATATTTGTAAGTCTAATCTACTAATTGATATAGTAATTCAACTTCATCTATATTAAGTATCTTTTCTAAAATTGTTTCTATATCCTTATCTTCACAATATACTTTTAATTCAATATTAACTAACATATTTTTATTCACCTCTTAATATAAGTTTTACTCTATCAACAAAGACATATCCATTTTCAAGCAAATAATTTATCTCCCTTTTTTATAGTATAAATAATTCTAATACTTGTTCTGCTTCTTCCTTACTACAACCTGTTATCTCATTTATTTTTCTCAATAATGTTTCTGTTTCATTCATAATTACATCTCCTATTTATTATTAATTAAATTCTATTAATCCTTCGGCTTTTGTAACAGATAATTGTATTTCCATTTGACTACCACAGAAATTACATAATGCAACAGTTACCATATCCATATTAGATAAGGCTTTATCTATTACATCTAATTCATCTATTCTACTTTTCTTTTTACAATGCTTACATTTTATAGTCCACATTTTATCTTATCTCCTATTTCTTTTTTATATAATTCATCAGAAACCAATTATGATAATCCATTAAGAATATATCACTATCCATATAGTCTTTTAATAGTTTATTCATAAGATTACCTATTCTTTTATAGTATGAATAATTCAAGCACTTTTTCTGCTTCTTTTCTATTACACCCAGTAATCATATTGATTTCTTGGAGTGTATTTTCTATATAACTCATATTTTTTCATCTCCTTTTTAAAGTATCTCTTTTAATCTAACAACTATTTCACAACAAGTCATATTACTAAAAACTATTTCCTTAATTCATTCTATTTTATTTTCTAAATTTTCTTCATATATTGTCATTAGTTTTATCTCCTTATAAAATAGTTAATCTTCTATGTGTAATAAAATATTTTTCTACATCTCCGTAAGGTGTTATTTCATGTGTAATAGATGTGCTACCAATACTTTTAAATCCATTATTGATAAAGTTTACTTTTATTACTACAAAAGCAGACTTTCCTTCTCTTTTAAACCAAGATTTACCTACTTCTATGTATTTCATATTTTATTCCCTATTATTATTACCATTTATATTATGGAACAGGAATGAATGTAGATGTTTAGGTAAGTATAGAAAATTACCTGACTTAAAGACAACATATCCAAAAAGCATAAAGATATAAACATTTTTACCTAGTCTATTATCTCTCTTTTTCCTGTTGATATGGTGTAAGTCATATCCTTTAAGCAGAAATCCATACTTCCTTTTCCATTTTATCCTATGCTGGAAATCTAATTTTGTATCGCCATTTTCCAATAGCCAATACTCATAGATATACCCATTTTTATCATAGGAATTAAGCAATTGTTTGTATTGCATTTTACTCACTATCTTTATAAAAATTTCTATCAAATATTTCTATTTTATTTAAATCCTTATAGCAATTTCTACATACATAATTATAAATAATCACATTATCAAGCATTCTTTCAAATACTCTCATAGGATAATGTTTATTTTTATAATTACACCCATAAGGATTATCATATTTTATTGTCATTTTATTCACACTATATCATTAGTTTCAATGTAAGGTGTATTTTTATTTATTATTGTATAATCAGTAAGGCAATTCATACATCTTATTACTGAATGTTCATACTTTACATAATTTTTTACTTTATTATTATTGAACATCAATTCAGATAATCTTTTAAATGTATACTGCTTTTCCATTTTACTATGATTACACACAGCACAATGTATTCCCATTTTACTCACTTTACTTTATTAGTTTTCTAATTCTATTAGACACAAGGATAATAGGTAGCATTTCATTAACTATTACTAATTCACTTTTATCTGATATACTACCTGCTATTTGGAATTCATTCATTGTATTATCTCTCCTTTATCTATTCATTCTCATATACAATTTTTTATCAGTAATATATTGACACTCAATAGACATTTTTATTTCATTATTTATTAATTCTTTTAGATGTTTATTCATACGATAATCACTATTTAATTCCTGTAACAAGAAGCAAGATAATCTATCTTATTGCTTAATTTATCTATCTCATTATTCACTAATTGTAAATCCTTTTTAGATATTTTAGATAATTCATTTTGATTATAAAATATCTCTCTTGTTAGTGATGACAATCCGTCAAGTATATTAATAACGAATTGTTTATTTTCCTTTTTATTCATAGTTATTCCTTATGTTTTTACTTGCACACTCTTAAATGTATCCTAAATACAATCATTAGAAAAAATATTCAGGTATAGTGAGATATTTTACTCACTACACCTTTAGAAAGTTTATTTAAGCAAGATATACATTCCCATTTCCGAAGAATGGTTGTCCTCTATCTAGCCATATATAATATCCATTTCTTCCTGAATTTTTATAATGAGTTGGTCTTGCTGTAAATTCTAGTTCTTGTTCTCCTATTTTAAGCACACCACGAATGTCATTTTTACTCTTTTCTGATGTTGGCTCTTTTGTTGTCTCTTTTACTGGATACCATTCTGTTCCGACATACATACATAACTTGCCTTTTATTTCTTTTTTCTCAAATTGTTTTGGCATATTTATTCACTTTCCTAATGTGCATTTAATACACATTTAAGAATAAGCAAATAATTTTTGTTGTTTTTCTCTACTTAAATACCTATCCTAACAGATTTATTCAAAAGAAAATAGGGAATTAAATCCCCATTATTTAGATTATTTTTGTTATAGATTATCTAATTCTTTCCTATCTTTTAATGCTTCTTTATAGCAAAAAATCATAAAATCTATTTTCTTTTTTAGTTGTTCAGGATTATCAAAATCTATTATATGGTAATGAGTAACAATTCCACTACAATTGTAATCAGGTTTTATTAGTATAATACTATCATAATTCAGATTATCTGAATGTATTTTTTGTATTGTTTCATTACAATATTCACAATCTGGTTTATATTTTTTGATTAAATCCTGTAAAAATGGTAGTTTATATTTTCTCATTTTATTCACTATCCCTTTGATCTTTTTATATTCACTATCATCATACTGTTTTTAGGGGTATAAAATAGAGAATATAAGATAAAACCTAATATCTTATCTGTAATGTTTACAACAGAAAAAAATATATTCAGATATTTCAAGCAGTTTTATCTTATATGTATTCACTAGATACTCTAGTATTTCTAGTTTTACTGTTAAAACTATTATTCTAGTTATCCCTATTTTTTAACATATAAACCTTTTATGTTTCTCTAGGTTTTATAAGTTGCATAATTTATAATATTTTCAAATTAAGGAAAATATTAAAGGTTTAATTAATTCAAAAATTATTTTAGTAATTGGTTTAAGTAAAACTTAAAACCAAAAACCAAATGAATTAACATATTACTTTAAAATTTGTATCGCTTATATTTAAAGGTTTTGGTTGTTCTATCTGTTGGCTAAAATTTCTCTTATATAAAGTTTTTGAATTTTATTTTTGAAATTGGGTTTTTATCAATTTTACTTAAAATGTTATCTTATTTTCCTTTTAAATTGATTTTAAAGGCTATTAGACTTAAAAACTTTTTAGATTGATATAATACCATTAAAAAAATTTAAATGCTTTATATGATTTTAAAATAAATGTAGAATAAAAATAACAGATAAAAAAAAAATAAAAAAAAAAAGATTTTAGTTTATTGGATTATAACCATATTTTTTAATTAAAGTTTTACCCCAATAATTGCCATATTTCTTATTAGGATTAACCTTTAAAATTATGTTATCTTTTTTAATCCAATGTTCTTTATTTTTAGGTTTAACTTTATTGGTTTTTGTTTTAACTATTTTGTTTAAGTCAATTGGTTTTAATTCAATTTGTTTATGGTTTAAAGGTATAATTTGTTTATCTGTTATTGTTAGTCTATTCGTTCTTATTGGTTTATTGTTTATATCTGTTAATCTATATTTATGTTCTTTAAAGATAATTTTACCTTTTTTGTTTTTTGTATATGTTCCGAAATAAGCATTTTTAATTATATCATTTCTAGTATTAATTAACCATAAAAGATTATATTTTGAATTACCTAATTTGTGATATAAATATCTATTATAATTTTTTATTTCAAATATTATATAATTCATTATTTCTATAAATTCTTTTAAGGTTAAATATCTTTTTTTCTTAAGTATATGATATGTAGATATTTTTTCTTTTGTATTTTGTGTTTTACAATTGTAATATAGTCTATATAATCTAGTAATAAATATATTATCTAAATAATATTTTCTACATTTTTGTTTAAGATTGTTTTTGTTTAATTGACTTAAAATTGTAATTAATTGATATTTTGTTTTTTCTAGCCTATCCTTAGAATTAATTTCTAAATATTGACTTCTTAATCTTCTATAAGGGTAACCAAATGTATTATTAGGATTTGAAAAACGATTTATGTTATCTGTAAAACCTTGATTTGTATTCCTAAATGTTCCTATTTTTTGACTTTTAGTTAAAGATAAATATCCTGTAAAATGTGATATATCGTAATTATTACCATTATCCATTATTAAAGATGTAATTGTATCTTTATTAGGATTAAAACAGATAGTATTTTCAAATATACCATAGGGGTTAATTTCTATTTTTGTATTATCAATTTCAATTGGTTTATTATCTAAAATTGTATAATGTTTTTTCATTGATTTATCTTTAACTTTTAATTCATTATTTTTATTTTCGTTTTTATTTTTATTTATGTGTTTAGGTTTTTTGATAAAAGATTTTAACCTTTTTATTGTAGTATTTTTGTGATGTTTTTTGATTGTTGAATTACCTTTAAAATTATCTTTATTTTTATCTGTTAGATAAGTATCTGTTAATGTTTCATATTTGAAATTTTCCTTATCAATACATTTATCATAAGTCTTTATTTTTTCAATTGTTGTAATGTTGTTGTGTTTATTTGATTTTATTTTGTTGTGTAATTGTTGTATTTTTATATTTCTTATTTCGTTCTCATTTAGACTTTTAAAGTCTATTTTTCCTTTATTTTCTATATTTTCATTTTTCATTTTATCACTTCCTTTAATTCTTAAATCTATTAAGAGTATATAAAGGAAAATTACCCCTAAAACTAGATATAAGAAATAACCTTTTTTTATACTAGATATTGTTATCCTATCAATACTATTGAATTGAATTATTCTAATCTATTATATAGTAAAAATGAATTATATAAGATATTTAAATATATATTGTTAGATAATATCTAAATATGTATTCAACAATATATATATTTGTATATGATTAACTGACGATAAATTAACAATTGTTAATAAGGCAATTGTCTTAAAGATATATAAAAATATATACAAATTAACAATTGTTTATTATTTCATTTCTCTATAAAATTAAATTTGATTATTTAAAATCTAAATAAAAATATTTAATATTATAGTGTTATACTCTATTTAAATGCTTATAGATATAGACTTAACAATTGTTTATTATATATGATATATGTATAAATATATCTTTTATTTGAATTAAGATAGTTATTATAAAATAAGATTTATATAAATAGATAACAAATAAAAATACTAAATTAATAATATTATTTGATTTAAAATATAATTAATCTTTAATTAATAATTTAATTAATTAGAATAAAAAGAATTAATTAATTAAAAAAATAAAATAGATATGATAATAATTTACAGTATTACCATATCTTAATAGTATCTGTTAAGGTTAATTTATCATTAAAGATAAATTCTATCTGTTCTTTATTTGTTGTCTTAATACCAATGTATTGAAACATAATTCTAACAATTTGTAGTTAGTTTATAATGGTTTTATGAATGTAATTATGTAGATAATAATGCAATTACACTTATCGTTATACTAGATAACTAACAGATAGAAATTAATGTTATATGCTATCTTATCGTTATAGATATTAGATTGAAAATTAAACCTATTCTATATAATATTTAGATACTATAAGAATTAATCATAAGATAAGAATTAAGATAATTAATCAGATAAGTAAATAATTAGTTAAAAGTATAATATTGGATTAAAACTTAATACTATATACATATCAATTAGTTAAGGTTGTAGCTTAACTACCTTAAATCCTGATTAAGTCAAATTTCTACATTATATTGCATATAAGCTATTCTAAGAACATTTAACCTTAACTAATACAACGATAAAGGGTATTAAGAGATATTGCCTTAAAATCGCTCTAAATAGCCTTTAAATTGAAAATAGACTTATCATATCAAAAAATGTTATATTCAAAAATCCTATAATTTCAAATAACCTTTACTCAGTAAAGATTGTAAAGCTATAACCTTTACTCAGTAAAAATAAGATATAATAAATAATAATCTTATCTATATGAAATAAAATTATATCTATAGACTTAATCTAATATTCTTATATTTGATATATTATATAAACAAATGAATAATAAGATTAATATCACTATGTTAATGATTGCCGTGCTAATAATTCTATCTATCTAATTATATAATAGTATAAACATAAAAAAGCCTTAATAAAAATTTGATATGGCAAAACTAGTGCTTAGTTCCCCACCTTCGGTGTAACGGAATACCCAAAAGCAGTCCTACCATATTCCACCGAATTTACTATATAAGCACGTGAAAATTGCAGAATTATAACGGAATTCCTACAATAAGTAGTATATAAAGGTTTCCATACTCTAACAGGAGTACATTATATATTGTAGCGTGATAGCTCCCACCATATAATATTCTTGAGAGAGAGGGAAAATTATTTAAATTTTTCTAATCTACTTAAAAATTATATGATAATGTAAAATTCGGAGAGGCAAGCTATGCCGGGTAGTAGGAAGGGAATTCATATTATTTTAAAATATATATATGACTAAAACTAATTTGATTATTAAATATAATTTGCAAGACGAAGTAGATGCACTTCTTGATAATGGTTACTCAACATATTCTATCAAAGATGTTATTAGAAACAACTACTCTGATAAACCAGAGTTATCTAAAATTTCTCATATGGCTATACAAAGATATAAAGAAACTAGAAGTAAAAATAAACTTATAGAACTTGATGAGTCTGGAGAAGATTTGGTAGAATTCTTGAAGGAAGAATACAAAAATACTACAGATCAAATAAAAAAAGAATTGAAAAAGTGGTCAAATAGAATAGATGATCTATACAAAAAAGCTGAACAAGACGGTAGTTATTCAGATTTAGCTAAAGTTATTCAACAAGCTAATAAAACTCTTATGGATCAGTTAAAACTATCTGAATCAAAGATGTTTCATTTAGGAAAACAAGTTAGAAATATCGGAGATATTAACCAGAAGAAGGTTCAAAATTTAAATATAATTATGGTTGATATAGCAAACGATTTATGTCCTGATTGCAGAATTAAAGCTTTAAATAAATTAAAAGGCTTATATGCAAACAATGTTGATACAGAATGATAAAGGAGATAAATATGGCAAAAGCTAAATATGTAGCACAGGTAAGATCTACATATGATCCTTGGATAACTGTAAAGAAATTCTTTATAGGATTAGTAACTACAATAATCCCAGTAATATTATTATACGCTATAGAATTTCTTCGAAATGAGGAATTTCCACCCGAATATATATGGATTGTTCCTCTATTAGTTGCAATTCTAGATGCAATTTACAATTACCTGAAACATTACGGTGACACTGAATCTGTAAAAGTAAGAGTTAATTAAAGAAATATCTATAACAACGTAAATTCCGGTGTGTCTCATATAGCATAGAGAATCGTACCTTGGTTCTTGATATCTCAAGAGACTCTGTAAATTCTAAAAATATACTTATTCAACTACGCTGAGAACCAAATGGTATGTAATATATGTTATTAATAATAGATGAAATATGGACTTTTTACAAAAACTACCAAAAGGATTTTTAGGTGGAATAATTGGAATAACATTCGGTGGAATTGCAGGTGCAATGTTTGCCGATATGGGTTTTGTACCAGAATTAGCTTGGTCAGAAATCTTTATATTCCTTGGTGGTATTTTCGGCTTTATTGTTGGTTGGCAATCTGAATAAGACTGTCAAACAAAATAGATGAAAATCTAATTATGTTTTTATGTTTATTTTTAATATTATTGAATCATGGATAGTAGTCTAGACGCATTAAAATATTCACTTGATTGCAGTTTATTCATTAAAGAAGTTCTAGGACTTAAATGTGAAAAATTTCACAGAGAGTGGATAGAACTATTTGAAAATAATAAATATGCATCTCTTTTAGCTCCAAGAGGGCATGGAAAATCAGTATTAGTAGGAGCTTATCTAACTTGGAAAATAGTAAAGAATCCTAATATAAGGATATTAACAGTAACTATTAACCAAGATAAAGCTAATGAAATGATGACTCTAGTGCAAAGAGCATTAGAGAGTAATGATAAATTAATTGAAATTTATGGTCAACAGAAAGGTTATTCTGATTGGTCGCGTTCAACTTTAAGGGTTCTTAGAGCTGGAAGTGGAGGTAAGGCTAATAAAGAGCCTACATTTACAGTTTATGGTGTCACAGCAGGTATGGTTGGTGGACACTACGATATAATAATCCTAGATGATATAACAGATCAAAAAAATTCTAGAACTGAACATAGAAGAAGAGAGTTAGTGAATTGGTATAACTCAACAATAACGCCTATGCTAGAGCCTAATGGACAAATCATATCCATAGGAACGAGATGGCATGAGGCGGACATTCACAGTTATCTTCAATCTCTATCTAATTATTCTTCAAGAACCTACAAAGCTATAATAAATGAAGACAATAAAAGAGTTCTATGGCCTGAACAATGGTCTTATGAAGAACTTCTTAAAAGAAAAGCTGGTATGGGAAGTATTGGCTTTGAAATGCAATATCAAAATGAAATAATATCCACAGAAGATTCCCCAGTTAAGAGGGAATGGATAGAAAACTCAGTAGAAGGATATCAAGAAGCTATAAAAGAAATAAGAAAAACTGGAGATAATTTACAATCTTATATGGGTGTAGATTTAGCATCTAAAGGTGAAGAATCTGATTATTTCACAATCACGGTAATAGGTATAAATAAAGGAAGTATTTTCGTAGTAGATGGTTTAAGAACTAAAGCATCTCTATTCAGACAATTTGAACTAATAAAATCATTTGATAATAAATGGACACCAGCAAAGATAGGGATAGAGCAAGCAGCTCAACAAAAAATGATAGTAGATCAATTAACAGAATCAACAACACTTCCAATAATTCCGATTAAATCTTCTATTGTAAATGATAGAATGTCTCGAGTACAAAGATTATCAGTTTTATTTGAAACTGGTAGAATATTTGTAAATCCAAATCTTACAGATTGGATAAACGAATTAATATATTTTCCAAGAGGATCTAACGATGACACAATAGATTCTCTTTCATTTGCCATACAGTCATCCCAACAAGAAGAAGAAAAGCAAGTAGATTGGGAATCTATAAAATGTATGGTATCTAAAAATCAAAAACCTGTGGGTAAAGAACTCGATGTAAGAAAATATAAAATAACCAAAATTTGATGGAGGAAACACATGACTGAACAGATATTTATTGGAAACAAAGATATATCTAGATATATTTCAGCTTGCTTATATTCTCTCGGTAAAGAAGAAAATGTAGTTATCATTTCAAGAGGAAGTAATGTAAAGAGAGCTGTAGATACTCTAGCAATCTTAATTAGAGATTATTTAGAGAATCCTGAATACAAAATAAAAGTTGGAAGCGAACCTTTTGAAAGTAGAAATGTATCTACATTGGAAATTACTTTATCAGGAAAGAAAAAAGAAAATTTAAAATTAAAGAAAGAGAAATGATTTTATGAGTATATGGGATAGAATTCCTATTAAACTAGGTAAAAAACGCTCAGTCTATCTCGATGAAAACGGTAAGCCTAAGAGTATAATAGCTACTGGAAAAGGAATAGAAAAAGGTCAAGTAACTGCATCTAGCGATAGAACTGAATCTTTACTTAAGAGTTATAGGGATTATTATGAAGGAGAAAACACTGTATTTGCAGCTATAAATACCACAGCTTGGAACTCTATAATGGTTGGATATAGTATTATATCAAAAGATAGTAATGCTAAAATTCTAATAGAAGAATATTTAAATAGGTTAAGTTTGGATTCAGTATTACTTGATTCTGTAATATTTGCTTTAGTATATGGGGATTCATTTATAGAGATTATAAGAAATTCTAAGAAAGATATAACAGGCTTAAAGAATGTTGATCCCATAACTATGAACATATTGTATGATAAATATGGAACAATAGAGGGATATCAACAGAAAATTGGAGGAAAACTTCAAGATTCTGTATTAAATCCAGAAGATATTATTCATGTAAAGTTTTTCTCAAAACCTAGTTCTCCTTATGGATTATCTTTGATAGAACCTTCTAAAGAAACTATAGATAGAAAAGTATCAACAGATGAATCTATATCAAATGCATTCTCTAGACATGGAACACCTAAATATAAAGTTAAAGTTGGTACACCAGAGGAAATACCTCCAGCTTCTGTTTTTACTGATATAAAAAGTGAGCTTGAAGATATAAGTGAATTAAATGAAATAATAATACCAGGCTTAGTAGATATAGAAGTATTAGACGAGAAAGGAGTTCCAGGTGTAGAAGAGATGGGGAATATATTCCAAACTCAACTTGTTATAGGAATGCTATGCCCAGAAGAAGCTCTTGGTTTAGGAAAAGGAATTTTGCATCCAGATACAGAAATTCTAGTAAAGGGGAAGGGTTATATACCAATATACGAAGTTAAAGAAAATGACATAATAATGACTTATAATAAAGATACCAACTCTTTGGAGTGGCAACGTAACATAAAAACTTGGGAATATGATTTAAATGAAGAATTATTTTCTATAGAAGCTCAAACATTTAATCTTTTATGTACACAAGATCATAGGGTTCTATACAGAGGTCAACATAAAGAAGATTTTGAAGTATGTCAAGCTCAAGAATTGCCATCACGATTTGAAATGATTGTTGGAGGTATGAATTGGAATGGAGAAAAGTCTAATTATGAAATAATTCCATCAGTACCTAGACTTTATGGAAACAAATATATAGAAGGAAAAGTTATAGGAGAATATGAGGAGAAAAAAGTTCTTATAGATACTTGGTTAAGATTCTTAGGATATTATATATCCGAAGGTTCAACAACAATTTCTAAAGATGGAGCTTATTCTATTAAAATTAAACAAACTAAAAAAGATGACTTAAATAAAATATTTGAAGATATTAAAGATTTACCATTCAAAATAAACAAGTACAAAGATTGTATAACGATAAATGATAAGCAACTTGGATCTTATTTGAGTCCTTTAGGAAAATCTTATGAAAAATATATACCAGAGCATATAAAAAGGTTGCCAAAAGAAAAATTATCCATATTATACGATTGTTTAATGTTTGGAGATGGATGTAAAAATAATTATTTTACATCCTCAAAACAACTAGCTGATGATGTTCAGGAAATAATATTAAAAATGGGATATGGCTCATCAATATATACAAGAGATAGAATAGGACATGAAGTTAAAATAAATGGAAAAGTTACGGGTAAATGTAATTTTATACAATATACAGTTACAAGAAACGAGAAGAATTTAACACCAGAAATTTGTATTAAAGACACAGATGGACATAAAGATATGCACAAACTTATTCCTTATGAAGGAAAAGCTTATTGCGTTACAGTAGAGAATGGTTTAATATTATCAAGATACAATGGTAAGTGTGTAATAACGGGTAATTCAACAGAAGCATGTAATGATAAAAAAACTGAAGTATTAACTAAAGATGGATGGAAAAATTATTGGGATTTAGTTGATGATGATGAAATTGCAACATTTAACCCAGATACATTACAAATTGAATACGCTAAATCTTTGGAGTCTGTAGATAAATATATCTATAATCATAATGGAGATATGGTACATCTACTTAATGATACTACTGATATACTAGTTACACCAAATCATAGGATGTATATTAGTTTAGATAAAAAAGGATGGTATATAGAAGAAGCTGAGAATTTATTTAATTTGGATGAATTTTATGTTAGAACTCCAGAATCAATAAATTTAATTAACAAAAAGGATTTAAGTTTAGAATATTATAAAGGTAAAGTGTTCAGTCTTAATGTACCAAATCATATATATTTAACACGTAGAAATAATAAAGTAGCTATACAAGGTAATACTGCAAAAATCAAAGAAGTAATGTACGAGAGATTTATTAAATCTATTCAAACTAAATTAGCTAGCCTAATTAGAAAAGAACTAATAAATAAAATATTAGAAAAAAATAGATTTGAACTAAATACAGTTGTTATGAAATTTAATTCAGTGACAGATGCTGATGAAGCTGTAAAATCAAAATGGCTAGGAAATCTTTTAAGAGGTTATCCAGCAGGTAAACAACCGTTTACAATAAATGAAGTAAGAGCAATGTTTGATTATCCCCCAGTTGAAGGTGGGGATGAATTAATTGTAGTTAATCAACCTAATGAGGAAAATGAAGAAAAACCAAAAGAAGAAAGAGAGGAATCTCCACTTCCCGATGATTCATCTTGATTATGATACAAAAATTCTTTCAAAGTCAACAGATGCAAGAATATATAAAGGAGCTACTCTACTCACTGAAGGAGAATTTTCTGATTCAATAACTAGAAGTCCAGTAGTCTATACACAAGAAGAAATATCTAAATCAGCTGGCAATTGGACTCAAAATTATTTGAATCTTGATCACTCATTTGATGTAAGAGATAGACTTGGGTTTGTTAAAGATACCTACTTTTCTAAAGGAGTAGTTAAAGGAGATTTATATATATTTCCAATAACACAAGCGGCTAGAGATACTATAGCTCTTATAGATGCAGGATTAGTCAATTGGTTATCTGTAGAAATAACTACAGAAGACTATTGGAATGAAGATGATAATAAAAGATATGCATCTAACATTGAATTTATAGGAGCTGCAATTTGTTTGTATCCAGCTTGTGAAGGTACAAGGATAAAATGAAGAAAAAAGAAGTAGTTTGTTCATTCTACAAGAAATGTAGAAATTATGAAAGAGAGTGTCATCACTGTAAATGGAATGCATCTTGTAATTTAGGAGATCATCTAGTATTAAAAACTGAAGATGGTAAAACTATCAGATATCTCTCGAGTTTATAATGAATCAGATAAGAGTAAATGGATGTCCTCTTTGTGATATATTTCTAACTAAAAAAGTAATCACTAAATTATATTGGCCTGAATCTATAGATGAGATTCCAGATTCAGAATTTATCATAGTAGATTGCAAAACATGTAAAGTGCCAATGGTAGTATATGGAGAACATATTACTACAATAACCAGAGAAGCTTGGGGTAGAGTCTTATATCGATCCAGAAAGTTATTTGGTGGTGGAATTACATTAAGAACTAAAGCCCGTACCATAAGAGATCATTGGCATTCACATATATATGGATATAATAAATAATAAATATGCCTGTAAAAAGTTGTCAAGAAAATGGAAAACCTGGATGGAAATGGGGAGATTCAGGAAAATGCTACACTTACACTCCAGGGGATAAAGTATCTAGTGAAAGAGCAAGAGAGAAAGCAAAAAAACAAGGTAGAGCAATTCAGGTAAATAAAGCCTCTGATATTCAATCAGTAAGGTTTAATAAAAATAATTTTAATAAAAATCAAGCAATTTCTTGGGCTAAATCACATGATTTTAAATACGATAATGTTGAAGAAACAACTAATCAATGGAGATTACGTCAATTTCCTCCAGAAAAATGTATAAAATCAGGGGGAATGATTCATTTAGAGGAAGGAGTATCTGGCTATGTTTGTCCTACATCCGAGAAAATTAACAAGCTTATTGAAGAAATAAAGGGTAGATTACCTCACATTTCAGGACATTATACACCATATGTTCCATCAGAGACTACAGTAGATTAATAAGTATGTATTATGTGTAACTCATTAAAATAAAGAGAAATTATGAGTCTTGAAATTAAAACTTGGTGATTAGTATTTCATTAATAGGTTCTTATAGAGCTAGCTGTAATAAAGCTTTATCAGATGCAGGTCCATCATCATCAGCTAGAGTTATAGCATTTACTGGTTATAAACCTTCAGGTTTAGCTTATGGAAATGCTTTAGCAGTGTGTTTATATGTATGGTCAGGTGCAAGTCACACATCGGGTGATTGGGTGCCGTTAAAACGTGAATGGTTGTAATATGTCAAATGAGACAAATCTTAATAACAGAATAAACAAACTTAAGATATTAACAAAAGAACTAGCAAAGGAGATAGAACACGAAGATAGTACTCATGTTCTAGACTTCATAAAGCTTATTCTGGATTCAGTTAAATCTCCAGCATTCATAATAGACATTAATTATAATTTATTATATGCAAATCTAGAGGCAGAAAGATTAGGAAAAAAATATGGTGTCTATACAGAGGCTGGAATTGGAAAGAAATGTTATGAAATTCAATATCCCGGACAAAATAAACCTTGTAATAATTGTCCAGCAAAGAAAGCAATAAAGAGTAAGAAAGTTGAGAACACTGAATGGGTATCTGGAAATTCAAATGCTAAATATATGGTAACTGATATACCATTACTGTATAATGGAGTAGCTGGAGTTATAGAAGTTCTTAATCCAATAAAGAGGATTAATAATGTCGAACAGTGATTTTGATAGATGGATGAAGATTGCTGAATGGAGAGGAGAGAGTGTTAGAGCTCTTGAAGATATCGAAAAGGAACTTAAAGAAATAAAAATGGATATTAAAAAGATAAGGGAACACAATAGAGATAGAGATTGGAAAACTGCATATATAGCTGGTGGAATGGCTATAATTGTATCTATAATTACATTGGTTTTAAGTTTTATGATGAATAGTGTATTATAATATGGTAAAGTTAAAAGATTTAAAATATCATCTTACAATAACTCCTATATTAACTCCTATAATTGAAGAGAGTAATAAAGAAGTAACTCCATTTAACTTAAGAGGAAATATAAAGATAATCAATAAATCAGAAAAAAGTAGAATCATTGCTGGTTATGCTAATATAGCAGTAGTTGATTTAGAGGATCAGTTTATACCGATAGAAACTCTTAAAAAAGGTATAGAATCTTTATTGAAGGATCCTCATTATTCAAACTTAATGTTGGTTCATCAGAATATTCAAATAGGAAAGATAATCTCTGAATATGGAGAACTAACAACTCATGTAGATGATAAAGGTTTATTTATAGTAGCTGAAATACGTAACGACATAAAAACTGCAGATAAAATCTGGGAATCAATTTTAGATGGAGAAATCAATGGATTTTCTATAGGTTGTGAAGTAATAAGAGATCATCAAAAATGTGATGAAAAAAAGTGTGTTACTATTTTAGATGAGATTAATATATTTGAGGTTAGTGTATGTACTAAACCAGTTAACGAAGAATCAGGTTTCGTAGTAGTATCTAAATCTCAATTAAATGATAATGTATGTAATGAATGTATAAAAAATATAGATAAAATGACAAAGACAAAAAATAAAACTGAATCGGAAGTCGTCAAAGAGGAAGAAAAAGAAGTTAAAGAAACTCCAAAGAAAGAGACTAAAGAGGAAACAAAACAAGAGGAACCAGAAGAAGACATGCCTGAAGAAGACCCAGAAGAAGAACCAGAGGAAGAAGTTGAGGAATGGAAGAAATCTTACGAAGATAGATTATCTAACATTGAAAGATCAATATCATCCTTAACTGAAATCATTCAGGGCTTAGCAAAACCTAAAGAGGAAGAAATCGAAGAACCCGAAGAAGAAGAAAAATCAGAAGAAACTCCTTCAGAAGAGCCTTCAGATTCTCAGAAATCTGAAGAAGAAAATAAAACAGAAGAATCTGAAGAAGATACTTCTAAACTTTCAGAGAAAGATTACTTTGATGAATTGAAGAATTCAGTAGATGATCTAAAGAAATCTGTAAATTCATTATTAGAAAAGGAAGAGCTTAAATTATCAATCAAAGCTAGAGATGATCAAATTAACGCCCTCAAAGAAAAACTTAAAGTTCTGGATGAACCAAAAGGTGAATCAAAAACTGTTCAGGAAGAAGAATCAAAAGATTTAAATCTTGAACATGATCATTCATTTATAGTCAGACGAGGCGAAGTGTATATTAAGGATTAACCTTATAGTTATGTCATTAATGTTAATAATAAAAGAGTGATAAAATATGGCATTCACTTCACCAACAGAAGATATTATAGTGCAAGAAGGAACATTTGCTTATGATTTAACTTGTTCAGGCTCAATATCAGCCGGTCAAGCAGTAATCGTTTGTGGAACTATGCAAGTAAAACCTGCTACTACAGCATTATCAACTGATGTTTTCGGAGTAGCTGCTTATTCACAAACAGATGGAAATCCAATAGCAGTATATGGTCCAGGTAACATTTGCAGAGTTATCATATCAGGAACATCTAAGTGTACAGCAGGAGATGACTTATATGCACAATATGAAGGAAAATGGGCAACAGGTACAGCAACAGCTGGAGTAACCTGTCATGCATTAGCTTTAGAAACACAAGCAACTGCAGACGGTACAGCTAGAGTTCTTCTAGTATAATCTTAATGTTTATAATTTAATTTAAAATAAGTATGTTTATTAATGTCTATAAAATATTTAGGTAAGTATGACTAAAGCATTAACAAAACTTTTAGAATACGGATTTGCAGGAAATTCAGAAAGAAAAAGAATTCTAAATCAAGAATCCTTCAAGAACTCTCTAGAAGGAACATCTTGTTATTTTAAAGATGACAAGAATCCAGAGAGAGTAGACGGTTACAAAGCTCTTTTGCAATCAGAAAGAAATGCAATTACAAATTCAACTTTGGTTCAAGAAGAAGTTTACAAGACTGTCATAGAAGGAGCAGAACCTTTTAGATGCTGGAGAGAGTGTCAACCTATTATAAACACTGATAGTTATTCAATAAGGTTTGTAAAAGGTGAATCTGGTACATATGCAGAAAAGGTAGCAGAAGGAGCTAAAATCACCATAGATACTCAAGAATACTCAAAAGAGGACGTTACAATTGATAAATATGGTGTTAGACCTCTTATTACAAATGAATTAATAGAGGATGCTCTATTTGATGTAGTTGATTTAGAACTTAAGAAAGCTGGAGCTAGAATGGAAAACAAATTAAATAGAGTAGTTTTAGCTGCAGTTTTAGCTGGTGTAACTACAAATACATTAAATCCAGCTGGAGCACATATTGCAGTATCCGATATAGCTCAAGCTATAGGAAAAGTTAAAACCCAGAACTATCTACCAGATACATTAGTTTTACATCCAACAGCGGAGGCATATTTAGTTCAAGATTCAAATCTTGCTTATGTATCTTGGGCTGGTGGAAACCAAACACTAAGAAACTATGGTCTCGGTGGAAAACTTATGGGATTGAATCCATACGATTGCACTGCAACTGATGCATCGTCTCCAACTTGGGATGATACAACTGCTGGTAGTGATGTAACAGCTCTAGTATTCTCTAAGAATGACTTAGGTGCTCTTTGCATGAGGAGAGACTTAACCATAGAACAGTATGACGATCCTATACATGATTTAGTAGGAATCGCTCTTACAATGAGATATGGCTACGGAGTTCTTCAAGAAACATCAGCTTGTAAAATATATCACAAGTAAAACTATTATCAATACCATACATATATTTGTATAAATGTATGTTATCTGTATCATTGGTTTTGTTGGGAATTTCCAAAAATCCCAGTATTAGAGATGAATGATATCTGATAATTTAATGTATGTTAAAATTTAAAATTACGAGGTTAAAATATGCCTGGAGCTAAAATTCCAGTATTAGAAATAGAGAACCTTACCATCACAGAAGATGGTAGAGGTATCTTATTGTATAATGACGGCACAAATGTTCATTTAGGTCAAGATTGGACTGGTATATCATCTCAAGTAACTGCTGCAAGTAAAAGATTCTTTCCGGCAGCTAGTTCATCTGGATATATAGGAGTACACATTATATCTGGAAGCACATATGGTCCTACTGGAGCAATATATTATATACCATTGTATAGTAATGTTAATACCAATCTGTCAAGTTAGGTGATGTGATGCCTGGAGCAAACATACCCTTAGTTGAAACAGAAAAATTAACAATTTCGGATGATGGAAGAGGTTTTATTTTCCATGAATCTGGAAGAATGACTAAAGATTGGACTGGTTGTAGTTACTCTGGAGGAACAGTTGGAGGTAGACATTTTCTATATGCACCCAGTTCAGCAGGTTGGTTAAAAATCCATATAATTTCTGGAAGTACATTCGGTCCCACTGGAGCATCTTACTACGTTCCCCTATTTAAGTCTAGAAGTACTTATTCATAATAGATTATAATGCTACATGGAAAAGGAAGGGGTAATTGGGATAGAAATTCTCAATCTTTTCTAACAAATAAATATGAAAATAAAAGAAGAAAAGGTTTAAGAGATAGAACTAAATTAACTTCCTCTGAAATTCTAGTGTATGAAATATCAGGAGCTCAAGGTTTGGGTTCTACAAATAATGAGTTCTTTGAGATTAAACAATTTCCTTTTCCCACTGATTCAACTATAAGAAAGAAACAAACTATTGATGTAAGAAGGACAGACAAAAAAATTGGAGATTCAGATGATATTATATAGGAGATAAAATATGTCAGATTATACTCCATTGTATGTAAAAGAAGAAGACGTAAGAGGTTTTTTCACACCACCATTAGATTATAATGATGTTACAAAGAATGAAATTCTAAGAAAAATAGAAGCTGTTGAAGATTTCGTAAATGCAGTATATTTCAATAATTCTCAAACAAGTGCAACATATGCTAGAATACCTTGTTTATTATTAATAGCATCCAAAATAATTCTAACTCCAGCATTAGCTAAAAAATATTACACTTTAAATAGAGAAGTTCTTGGAGATTACGAATACGAATTAGCTCAACCAATATCTAGAGGAACAGATATTCAGTCATCCCCATTTGTTATATCAATAACTTGGGAAAAGATGGCTATAAAAATGCTAGAAAAAAGAACTTCATTAGGTAAGTGGAAGATGTACAAAGCTAATGACTGATGACATATAATAGACCATCAAATTTATACCCTCTTAACTGGAATAGACTAAGATTTGCTTTATTCAAGAAGCATAACTATACTTGTGAAAGATGTGGGAGATATTCTAAAGGAGATTTACATTTACATCACAAGATACCAGTAAAAATGGGTGGAAGTCACGATGAGTCTAATTTAGAAGTTCTATGCTCTGATTGTCATTATCAAGAACATCTAAGAAGAAGGAGAATATATAGATGAGTTATGAAAGTTTATTAAATAACAATGTTTATTTAAGAACTAGATATTCCACTACAAATGAATTAGGTGAGCCTATATATACATATTCTTCATCTAGTACACCTACTAAATGTAGAATGGTTCCAATAACAGTTAGTAACAGAATAGAAAATCCAGGATTATTTGATGATGTTAGATATACTTGTTACTCCCTTTCTTCATCTGGTATAACAACTGATAGTCAAGTTACATATCAAGGAAATTCATATAGTGTGAAGGAAAGTGAATTTGATTCTTCATTTCATCATAAAAAGTCTTTATTAAAATTAATAACATGAAATCAATTAAGGTTAAAGGAGAGAAATTAGTTAAATCTAATATTAATAAAATACAAAATTCTATAAATAATTCAATAATAAATTCTCTAAAGTTTGGGGGAGCAGTTTTAAGAGATAAAGCAATTAGTAATCTAATAGATACTTCTAAGAATTATGGATTATCAAAGGATAGTGAATCTATAATTGATAAAGATAGGAATTGGTTAATAGTAGAGGAAAGTAGAGATACAATTAAGGTTGAATGTAATTCAGAGCATGCTGCAGTAGTTGAATTTGGTGGAGAAAATACAGGCACCACATTAATAAAAATGAAACAGGGTCCTGGTTATCCAATTGGTAAACAACAATTAGGTTCAGCTATGATAGGAACCAAATACCCTTTTAAAGGAAGACCTGTCATAAGTAAAAAGTTTTTAATCCAACAACCTAAAGCTTATTTTAGAAATGCAATAGATTCTCCTTACGTAAGGGAAAGTATTAAAAATAAAATTAAAACCAATATAAGGAGTGTACTATGAGTTTAAATTTCATAAAACAAGTTAGAGGTTATTTAATTAGCTCTTCCTATATAACTGCTATAGTACCATCAACAGATATAAGAGTAGGTTGGATAAAAAGTGCTGATAGCTTTCCTTGTATAACAATTAATCAAGTAACCGGTTCGGATGTTGGGTATTTGGGATACAACACATCAACAGCTGGTTCAAAACTTAGAAAGGAAGAAACTTCTGTTCAATTAGATATATTCTCTCAAACTAGTAGATTGCAAACAATACAAATTGCAGATTTAATAGTTCCTTTAATGATTTCAGGTGGTTGTAGAAAAGAAAGTGACATAGATGATTATATAAGTGAATTTAACACTTATAGAAAAATACAAACATATACTTGTATAAGACATTTTGATGATTAATGTATTATTTTGATGTTAGTAAAATGTATTTATTATGTTATAAAGATAGGAAAATATTATGGCAGGAACAGTAACAGGAGAAGATGCAAAAGTATTAATTACAGTTCATGGTGCTGGAGCAGCTCCATCATTTTCATATAATCATTCATATTGGGGTATAGGAGATTTTTCTTTAACAGTTGATAGAGGAACAATAGAGCAGAATTTAGTTGGAGAAGATGGTAATTATTTCGATCAAGGAGCATTATCCTTAGATGGTTCATTAACAGCAATAAAATTTGGTGCTTCTGGAATGTCTCAAATGCTAAACAATATCATTGAAGCTTCAGATTCTTATCAATATCTAGCTATATCAGGTACTGTTTGCTCTACCGATGCAACTTTGAATCATATTTCTTGGTATCTAACATCTTGTCAAGTTACAGGTTATGATATATCAATTGGAGATGCGGATACTATAACCGAAGCGAGCATTGACTTTACAGTTATAAACCCATTTAAAGTTTCCTATGCTGGTGGATGTATAAAGGATGCGTGATATAAATGGCAGTTAATCCTACAGTATATACTGGTGAAGATGCAACTCTCAATATTAAAACAGGTGGATCCTTTAGAGGTCATTCAACTTTAGCTATATCAGATTTTTCACTAACTATTTCTAGAGATGTAGCTGAACAAGAATTGGTTGGAGAAGCTGGAAATTATTTTCTAGCAGGTTCAATGTCAGCAGATGGATCTTTAGGTGCATGTAAGTTACATAGTACCGCAGTTGGTTATTTGTTATCAGATATGATTGCTGGTAATACAGTACAAATATCAGGTATGTGTGGTCCTAATAGTTTACACTTTTTCCTTCATAGTTGTCAGATAACTGGATTTGATTTTTCAATTGGTCCAGCTGATGAAATTACTGAAGGTACCATTGATTACACATTGTTATATCCTTATAGATTATCTACCAACAGTAAAGAATTAGGTGGATATACCTATCTAAGAGAGGTGTGGTAAATGGCAGGAACAGTAACAGGTAAAAATGCATCATTAAGATTTGCTATACATTCAGGTGGTGCAACAGCTGCAAATATATGGTCAACTAGTTACACTCATTCAACTTGGGGTATAGGAGATTTCTCTCTTACATTCGATAAAGGTGTAAATGAGAGTAATCTTATAGGAGAAAGAGGAAATTATTCTAAAGCTGGTTCTTTAACAATAGATGGTTCTTTAACCGCTGTTAAATTTGGAGCATCAGGAAATAGAATATTTCTAGATAATTTAGTACCTCCTTTAGGAGATGCAAATTACGACTATTTAGCAATATCAGGAGCAGTTTCTACAGATACAGATGCAACTTATCTTAGATGGTGTTTACATTCATGTCAAGTAACTGGATATGATGTAAGTCTAGGTGATGCTAATACTATAACTGAAGCTAGCATTGATTTTACTGTAATGAATCCAGATTCTATAAGTTATTCAGATCCTGTAATTAAGGGGTGATAAAATATGGCACAAAGTCCAACAATTTATACTGGTGAAGATGCAACTCTTTGTATAAGTGGATTAACACATTCTGTGTTAGCAATCTCAGATTTTTCACTAACATTGAGTAAAGGTACTGCTGAGCAAGAATTATTAGGATCTACTGGTAATTATCAAATAGCTGGTTCTTTATCTTGTGAAGGTTCTTTAACATCTTGTAAGCTTCATAATACTGCTTTAGGAAAATTAATAGCAAATCTGATGGGCAGTGATGAAGTAGAGATATCAGGATCTTGTGGATCAAATAGTTTACACTTTGATTTAGATAAGTGTATAATTACTGGATTTGATTTCAGTCTTGGTACAGCTGGAGATATAACTGAAGGAACAGTTGATTTTACTCACTTAGAACCTTACAATATATCAGTACAAAGAACTGGTTTGGGATACACCCGATTGATAGATAACTAATCTTAATGTACAAATGTTAATAATTTCACTTTAATGGAGGTTCTTAATGGCTGAAGAAAAAAATAAATCACCAAAAGATTTTGATGAGCTCAAACAGAAAATAAATAAGAAAAAAACTACTGATATACAAGAAGTAGTACTACAAATAGCAACTAGAGATAAACTAGAAAGGGACTACCAAGAAGATATTATAGAAGTTATATTCTATTCTTCTCCAGAAACTAAGAGAAAAATTCAAGCTAAACGCCCAACTCAATCTGAGATGATGACTATAATGAGATTATCTGCAGAAGCTTCTATATATGAAGGAAGAGTCGATGATAAATCTCTAAGAAAAATGGTTGACATCTACGATAAGTTGCCTGAGTTAGCTGAATCCTTATCAGTTGATAAAAATCTTGATAAAGATTTCTGGAAAGATTCAGTGTCTTTTACAACTCTACAAAATTTCATTACTGAGCTTATCAAAGAAACTCAAAGAGGAACTGGTATACCGGAAGAAGATATAGACAAATTTCGTTAAATCCGGGTTAGGCCAGCTTGAGGCTAAAGTCTGTGAATTTCTTCATAAGACTCCAACTGAAATTGGAGAAATGAGAAGGAAAAGTCCACATGATATAGATTTCATAGAAAGATATCTAATACATGATGCTGAAACAAGATATAAAGCTATGAAAGAAGCTGAAAGAAAATCTAAAGCTAGTAAACCAAGAAGAAGGTAATTCTATATGTATGTAATAAATGTTAATATATAGAGTGATAATTTGACTGCTACAGTACATGTAGAACAAATTTCAGGAACATTTCCAGGAACATACAAATGGAAAGATAATTCTGGTACAGAAAAATCTGGAACCAGATATCAAACTTCAGATCAATGGGATGGTAGCCTCACTACATATCCTATACCTATACCAACAGTAGATCAAGGTGCTAGTGGATCTTATTGGACAACTCATTGTCTAAATATAACAGTTGCACCATCAACTTATATAAAAAATCTTAGATACTATCAAACTTGGACTACATCTCCAAGAGCTGATTGGACTCTAGGAAGCTCAAATACAAGAACTCCGGGCTTATATATAGGAATATCTTCTAATAGTATAGCTGATGCTAGAATACTAACTCAAGGTTTTCATTCTGGTTCTTATGTACAAGCTACAGGAACAGAAGGAACTTGTGGCACTTTAATTTCAGCTGCAACTACAGGTTATGGATTTTATTCAGGAACTTCAGCTGGACAACCTAGAGCGTCAGGTGGTATGATTCCAATAGACAATTTTTCTGATGTATCAACTTCATTTATGGTTCAATCAGGACAAGTTGTTGGAGCATCAACTGGTAGAAGTTATTGTATAGCTACACAAGTTATAGTTGGTTCAGGGGCTACCCAAGGAGAGAAAGCTGATAAGACAGCGACGTTTGTTTATTCGGAAGTCTAATTAATGTTTTAATGTGTTTATTCTTTAAATCACCAATAAAATGGAAAGGAGGAAGGAATACAATCCGCTACAATGCAAAGACCTTTAGTATATCAATGGATTGCAAGATATGAAAATGGAACAGGTTGGTCACAATTTGATCCTAAAACATACACAGAAAATCCATTCAGTATAATAGAACAAGATAAATTAAAGAAATTTGGTTTATATCCCTTAACTAGAGAATTAGAAGAGGGTTTAAGGAAGAATAATATAGAAACTAGAGCGATTCCATTTCTTCCAAAATATGAAATTAATATAGATAAAAATAAAAGGCTTATATATTACAGGGATGTATTTATAAGTCATGAGAATTATCATCTATGTAAAAATTGTAATAAAGAATATTTCTATGGAAAAAATTCTCCAAAGTTGGAGAATACCAAATATTCATCTCCCATATGTCCAAATTGTGGATCACACGATTTATTTGTGTGTAAAAATTGTAAAAAAGAATTTAAAAGATTTGAAGATGCAAAGTTTCAGATGTGTGACTGTGGTGCACATCTTAATAGAATAAGAATAACATCTGGACAATATTCTAGAGAAAGGAGATGGATAGAATATTATTTAGGTTATCAAACAATAGTTAAAGGAGCTAATACAAAGTTCCTTCTAAAAATAGATGAAAGAGGAGATTCAATAATAATTTGAGTGAATTATATATAATATAATTCCAAAGCATATATCTTTTTATCATTTCAGTTTCGCTTGGGATTAATTATTTATATTTCTATGTTTTTTGTTTAGTATTAAATATATTAAATTATAAAAGGATATAATGGCTTTTAATGACAATAAAAATATAGGAGACATAATCAATTCTTCAGATTGGAATGATTTTGTTGACTATACCGAACTTATTAGCGGAAGCCATTACGGTCACTCTTCAAATAAAGATGTACATTTTCCATCATCCCAATTAGAAAATTGGTTTAACTCTCTATATGCTCCATCTGGAGTATCAGATTTAGAATATGCATCAGGTTTAAAACTAGGAACCCCATCTGATTTAGATTGGACTGATGGAGCTAATGCTTGGACAGATGAGACTAATATAACAGATGCTATTGATGATTTAAATGAAATGATGGGAGAACTAGCACCATCAGATGCATCTCCATTAGGTGGTTCTCTTCCAGATAATATAACACTTCATTCTGGAAAATTAGCTAGTGGAGCCAATTTAACATACAAATCTGGAGATGGTCCTACAGCTTCAGTATCCTATATAACAGATGATTCTTCTATAACATTAGGTACATTATCTTTTAATAAAGCCGACGAGGGTACTCTTAATTGTTATATTAATGGAACACAAAGTGGATCTGTAAATCTTGCTAATGCATTCAATGAAGACTATCGTAACTCATCTCAAATATATACTCCTTCGACAAACTTAAGATTAACAGTCACAAATGTAGGAAAATACAACAACTTTAGAAAATGGCAGATAGGTAGTGGACAAATATCAGTTACTACTAACACTCATCTAGTTAATGGCTATAATTGGTTATATATGTCTCATGAAGGAATATCTACTCCAGTATCATCTAATAATTATGAATGTTGGTACGATTCCGATGCTGTAACTTCAGTATCCTTAATAGGAACTCCAAAAATCTCAGAGAATACTGCTAAAATAAAATATCTTAGTGGTATTAAACATTATTATTATGGTTCAACTTTCGATGTTACTTGTTCTTCTCAACATTGTTTTAGAAGTGCATATCGTACTGATTCCAGATTATTTAGAATACAGTCTATGACTGGTCATTCAGCTGAAAATATCTCAATAGGAGATGGAAGTCTATCAGGATTTTCATCTTATCCAGTAACTGGAGAGACTGCAACTATGACTAACAAAACTATTACATTAGGTAGTTATTCAGCACGTTCAACAGATGCTCGTGCTACTTGTGTAGCTTATAATGCTTATGATGATGGTTCAGCTCAAACTGCATCAGAGGGAAGATTGGTAGATACTTATAGAAGTGGTTCTGCAGGAACATCTGAAGATACTGACGAATATTTTGATGATGAGTGGTATAGATTACCTGGTGGAACATACGACTCTGTACCAAATCCTATAACTAACACTTGGGATTCAACAGTAGTTATATCTGATGGTTCTGGACAAGTTTATAATGGAAGGTTATATTATCCTTCAATAGATTTTACTTCTGGATATCTACCATCTCAAGACGGTTCAGCTGATTTTTCTGGATATTCCAATAATGCAGTTTATTATAGAGCATTTTATGATTCAGGAACTCCTCACACTAATGGACAGTTACAATTAGGTAACTTATCAGATTCTGATGTAGATCCAGTTGGTACAGGAGATGTAAATGTAGAAATAAAACTTCCAACTCAAACAGGTTGGTTGGATTTAGGAACAGATTATGATAGTGGTTCCTTTACAGGTTCAGATGGTGATGGATGCCAGACATCTCAATCAGGTGATGATTGGAGTTGGACATCTGGAGTATATTCAACTGCAAACTCTGGATATATGATTATTGTTAGAGTTACCATCCGTAATAGCTCTAAAAATTTAACTCAAATAAGGGAGCTTGGATGGTAATATGACTTTAACTGATAGTGACAAAGTAGACAGACTCTTTAAAGGAAGTCAAGGACGTAAAATGACTTCCACAAACAAAGCTTATTACGAAGAGGGTGCTGGAGATTTAGATATACAACTCGGTGAAGAAATATGGATAGATGATATAGACTCAAATCCAGCAACTGCAATAGCTAATGGTACAGTTTGGATGCAATCCGGTTGGATGCATGAAGATGCAACTGTAGCTAGTCAGAAAGCTTGGTTTGCTAGTGGATCTAACATAGGTTATTGGACTAGATGGATACCTCCAAAGTGTGGACAAGAATATACTATAAAAATATATCAGAGTGGTTCAGGTGATGGTAATTTAGGAAATAAATTATCTGATGCAGATATGGGTACATTAGGTGCTGTATTTGATTATCAAGCTGGCATCTTTTGGATGAATACAAGTCCTACTTCATATACTCAACCATTTTATATATCAGGTTATATATACTCTGGTAATCTAGCTAAAAAGTCTGACTTAGATAAATTATATCAAGAGTCAGGAACAGCTGGTACAGATGTTGCTTGGTCAGGTGCATCCGATTTTTATGGGTTTTCTTCCAATACTGCTGTAGTTAAGAACGGTTACGCTACAGTATCCGATGGAAGTACAATCGCTCATGGTTTATCAAACACTCCAAAATATGCAAATATATCACCAAGTGGTTTTAGTGTTAATTTTGGAGCTACATGTAGTGTTGATGATACTAATATAACTGTATATCTTACTGCTCCCGGCAGTAGAAATGTATTTTGGACTGCAAGTTTGTAGTCTTATGTGTATAATTAGGTAATAATATGGCAATTCCATTTTTAGCTGTTGAAATTTCAGGTTTAGCAACTCAGGCATATAATTCAGGTGCAGTTAATAGAAAATTTATTAATGATGTATCAGGTGCTCTCTGGACTAAAATAGAAGATATAGAAGGTGGTTTGGAACTTGATACTCCAGAAAATTGGACAACATTAACAGCTGGTACTGGTATAGGAGCATTTGAAGGTTCAATAGGAGTTTCTGGTAGTACTCCAGTTACAGTAAATGTTGCTGGTTATTCAACAATATCGTCTCAAGCTAAATCGGCTTACGATTGGTTTTCAGAGTCTTCTCAAAGTATTTCAACCAAGATAGTATCTCTAGAATCATTTATGGCATCTGGAGATGAATATTCCAAAGCATACGCCTCAGCACAAATAGCTTTCTATGATAGTTCTCATGTAGATCACGATCAAACAACAAATTTTGTTGCCAATGAGCATATAGATCACTCAACTGTTAGTATTACAGCAGGTAATGGTTTAACTGGTGGTGGTACAATTGCTTCTACTAGAGATATGGCTGTTGGTGCTGGAACTGGTATAGGTGTAAATGCTAATGATATAGAAGTTCTTGGATACGCTACAATATCAGCAAATGCTAAATTAGGTGCAGATTATGTAGCATCAGGAAATGAATATAGTGCAGCATATAATTGGTACACAGAATCTTCTCAGAGCATATCAACAAAATTAGCTTCTCTAGAAAGCTTTGCAGCATCTGGTGATGAGTATAGTTCAGCATATGCATCAGCTCAATTATTAAAAGAAGGTGCATTTAGAAAGGTTGCAACTGGATACGCATCAGTAGCTGATGGGGGTACAATAGCTCACACTTTAGGATCAGTACCAAAAGCAGTACAGATAACTCCTAGTGGAGCAATAACATTTGCAGTAGCTTACACAGTTGATGCAACAAATATCACAGTAAGAATTTCTGCAGCTGGAAGTCGAGTAGTAAACTGGAGAGCGGAAGTTTAATTTTAAAAAATTAAGCTAATGCTCTTCAATATTAGCATTAGCTATCTTTATATTTCTGCTCTTAATGTAAAGTAGTAGTATGTTATATGTTTAATATTAAGATTAATTTTAATTAAATAAAAGTATAAGTTTTGAAACTTACACTATAAATAAGTGGAATTAGTAATACAAAACTATAAAGAAATGGATATGATATTATAACAGAAGAAGAAATATTAAAAGTGAAAGATTTATATAATAAATATACTCAAGATAATCTGAAATTAAAGGATAGAAGTAAGAAAGGAGATTTAACTAGAAAACTAGTATCGGATTTAAAATCTTTAAACTTTGAATCAATACAGGATTTTGAGGAAAAGTACAAAGAATATAAATCTAATAAAATCAAATTAGAAATTGAAAACTTTAGATTTAATTCAGATTTACGTTATTTAAAATTTTTTAATGTAGATATGAAAGATTTTGCAGCAACATTTGAGTCTATAGTTAATAACAAAACTTCTGATACTTTGATTTTATATTTTGCTCCTAAAATTAGCTTTTGGGTGACTCAAGGTGAAGTTAATAATTTAGAGTCTCAAATAAAAGTTAATAGAGTAGAAGAATTAGGACTACCATATGTCAGAACTGTAATGAAACATGGAAGTGTTGGTATTGGAGGTCCAGGTTGTCCAATGTTCTTTTTTGTTGGTAGAGGAGATTACGAAAGAGATTTCTGGTTAGAAGTTTCTTTTCAAGTTACTTTGAGAACATATGAAATACTTGGATTACAATTAGAAAGATCAGAAAATAATGATTTAGAAGTTAATGGAAAAAAGATGGTTGGAGTAGCAATTAATCCAGATTTAGTTGGAGTGATGAGTATTTTAGATTTAGATTTTGATTTAACTGATACTGTCCATACACAAATCAAGTATGGTGCTAAATCTAGTGATAGGATGACTTCAGCAAAAATACAGTTAGGTCATGAAATAACACAAGAGGAATTTGAAATTGCATTGAAACAAGCAGTTAGTGAAATATTACATACAAATATCTATGATGGAGAACTAGATTCTACAGAAATTTCTCTATCTAATACATTAAAATCAAAATACCACTCTAGAGAATGGAATTTATATGGCAATTGAATATTTATATCCTGATAGTGATAAAGTTTCAGGTTTCACTTCAAAGGGAGGAGGAGATCATTATATAGAAGTTGATGATTCATATGATGAACCTGATGATGATGGTACTTATGTATATAGGGCACCTACTATGGGATCCCAAGATATTTACACATCAGAAAATCATTCAGAAGGTTCTGGTACGATAAATAGTTTAACTATTTATGTGAGAGCTAAAAAGACAGATAGCAAGGCGGCAAATGCTCAAACTGTAATTGGTATAGATGAAGTTGGTGACACTAAATCAGACTCTCATGCAGTAACAACATCATATGCAGATTATAGTGATGAATATAATCAAAATCCTTGGACATCCAGTGCGTGGACATGGAGTGAAATTGATAATTTATATATTGGTCTAGCTTATCAAGGTGATTCTACTATACGTTGTACTCAAGTATACATAGCAGTTGATTATACACCATCAGCACCTGTAGCTTCAGTTGAATTATCTATAACAAATAGAGTAAATCCAAATGGAAAATTAATGTTTACTGGAAATAGTAATAAAGAAATAAAAATAATATGAATAATTATAAATATGAGGAAATATAATGACAACAATATTATTAGCGACTGAAATATCTGGACTTACTGTCCAAAGCTATAATTCTGGAAATGTAAATAGAGGATTTATTGATACTATATCTAGTAATATAGTTACTCAAATAACAACTCCTGCATATATTTCAACACAAGCTATATCAGGTGGAACAATTATTACTAACGGTTTATCTCTAAAAGGAGATACCATATCAGGTTTAACTGCCCCAATATGGCCATCATCTGCTACTAATAAGAATTATGTAGATACTATATCAGGTGCATTAGATACCAAAATAGATGCTAAGCAGGATGAGTTAGATGGTAGTGAATACTATCCCTCTAGTCTAGGTAAAGGAGTCTCTGGTGCAGTTAATTTAAATACCACTCATAGAACTAGTGATGGAACGGATCACACTTATATAGATCAAGATGTGACTAATGGTGCGTCACCAACTTTTACTGCTGAAAACTTTAGTGATGGAGGTTCAAATGCTATAATAACTACTACTCAGGAAACTAACTTTACATCTGCATATACTTGGTATACTGAATCCAGTTCAAAATTATCCACTATATCTGGCTCATTATCCACTAGAATTAATGCATTAAGTGATACACCAACCAGCTGGGGAACTCTTACTGAAGGAACGGGAATAGCTCCTCTCACTGGAATTGGTATATCAGGTTCAGGTGATAATGATATAACCGTATTGGGTTATTCTACAATATCCTCAAATGCTCAATGGGCAAGTAACTGGTTAACACAATCTGGAAGTCAAATTACTTCTATAATAGGCTCTGGAAATGAATACTCTTCAGCATATGAATCTGGTCAAAGAGTTAAAGATTTATTTAATCATGAATTGTATATAGCTAGCTCTATAGCTATAAATAAATTTTATAAAGATGAATCAGATTTAACAGCTTTACTTAATGATAATTATCCTGGAAGCTCTAATGTTAATAGGGCTTTGATAGATGCTATATCCGGTAATCTAGATGATAAGATAGATGCTATGTCAGATACTCCATCTACTTGGGGTACTTTAACAGCAGGTACAGGTATTAATACTCTTACAAATGTAGGAGTATCAGGTGCAGGAGCTACTGTATCAGTAGATGAGTCAGCTATTCTAACTACTGTATCATCTAATGCTAAAACTGCATATGATTGGTATACAGCATCATCTCAAAAATATTCTAATTGGCAAAATTCAGGTTCTTTATTAGGAACAGCTTATAATCATAGTCAAGACAACACCCAAGCTCATACCGATTATTTACTTAATAACTCTAGTGATACTACATCTGGGGAATTAACAGCAGCTGGTTATCATACTACAGGATTTGTTTCTTCAAATAAAATTTCAAGTAATACAATAAAAACAAGAACTATTACAGATGGATTAACATATATAACTATATCATCTGCTTCAGCCGGAGATTGTATGGTATGGTTGACTCCAGGTCCATTTCCATCATTTCCATATTTCAAATATGGGCAGAGTGATAGTCCAGAAGATGCAGCTTTATGTGAATTACAAGATAGTTATTTTAGAATAAAAGATAACTCTGGAGATCAAGTTATTTTTGTTAGAGGAGAAACCCCTCCAGTTGTTTATATTGGAAATGCTAGTCATGGTGCAGAAATTGCAAGAGATGAGATTTTACAAGTTTCTGGAGGTATCTATTCTAAATCTTTATCTTCTCAAACTATATCAGGAGGTACAATTAAAGGTATAGCACCAATAACTTATAGTGTGGCAAACATAAGATTATCAGCAAATCAAAATATCAACTTAGCCAAATTCCAATGTCCAGCAAACAAATCAGCATATATTTATCAAGCAAATTCCTGTGCATCTGGTCTTCAATATGGAATATCAGGATTATTTATTGAAATGTTAGCAGGTTCAGATTTTAATCTAAATGGTTCTAATTCAGTTTATAAAACATCTTCTCAAATAATTCAACAAGGAAACCCATTAGGTAAGACTACAGCTGGTCAATGTGTTGAAATTAGACTTATGTACTCTGGAACTCAAGCTGGACTTACAGGCATAAAATTCGGAACTGGTATGATGATGGTTGGTGTTTATTAAAATGATGATTTTAATTATATTAGGATTATTATTACTCTTTTCTGGTATTATTATTTGGAAGAAGGATAAGATTATTACTTGGATTAAAAAGAATTGGAAGAAAGTTTTATCTGTTATATTAATTGGAGGGTTAACAGCTAGTAGTCTCATTCTATATCCTCCTATAGAGCCTCCATCTGAAGACTTTGAATGGATAATAGACGGAGATACTGTTTATACTAATAATACTAAATTTTATGCGTCAGCGACACCACATACACTAAGTAGTAGTGGTTGGGTAATATTTGAAGGAAGATCAAAGACATTTAGTGGAGCAGTAGATTTCACTTGGGGATTTAATGGAACAAACACATTTCCATCTAGAGATATCTATATATGGAGAAACTATTCTCATCCTAATGGAGATTACGAATTTTATGAAGACTACGGATGTAGAGTTATATATAATATAACTGACTTTCAGAATTTAGGAATAGAGAATTACGATAACTATATAGTTCATGAAGGAACAAAGAACAATACATATCTCTTTAATGCTACTTTTTTTGATGATGACGAAGGTATGGTTATGACTCGAACTTTTGCATTTACAACATATCAGCAAGTGGGAGATGGAGATGATTATAGACTATGTGGCAACTACAGTACAGCTAGATGGATTTGGGATAATCTCACTTATTTTGATTGGAAGAAGATAGATTTAGATTTTCAAAAAGAAAATTATAATTTTAAGAATATGACAAATTGGTATTATATAAAGAATCAAGATATAATATCAGGAAAAACTTATAAGATAAAATGTTGGATTGATGTAGAATTTGGTGGTCTTAATGGTGTATCTGGTAAATATTGGTGGGCTTTTAAACCAAGTAGTGAAACTTTACAACAAGCTATAAATAATGATCATTTGTTTTATCTAGATCCTTGGTGGGACAGCGATTGGGATTATTATAAAGTTTGTAATGTTAATAACAAACACGAAGGTGTACAAATGAAAATAATAATCACTAACACTTCTGGATATTCACCAAGTAATGTATCTTGTGAATCACATGCTCAATCCGATTTTGATGATATTAGATTTGTAAATACTGATAATTCAACACTATACGATTACTGGAGAGAAAACTATACATCAGATTTATATGCAACTTACTGGGTTAATAATAGTGATAATGCTTCTCAAATATTAATGTATTATGGAAATCCTCAAGCTTCTTATACTGGAGTTGGAAAGGATACTTTTCCTTTGTTCGAAGGTTGTGAAGACGGCGATACGGATGAGTGGTATGGTGCTTATGGGACTATAACAATATCAGCTGAAACCGACAGTAATTATGTTTACACAGGGAGTTATAGTATAGAGTTTTATGAGCCTGATACCACTTCTAATGCTGGTGCTTATTACCCTATTTCAATGCAAGAAAATCAGACTCTCCAATACAGATTTTATCCAGACGATTTTACTGGAGATGATTGGTTATTTATTTTTCATGACGGGTCTTCTTCTGGTCATTGGACTAACAAGTGGTTTGAAAAAGGTGCTCATCATTTTTATTTTTCAGGTACTGATTCTGGTCAAACCATAACGAAAGATAAATGGTATCGTTATGAAGTAAATAATTTCGATTGGTCAGCTATGACCAATGACCAATACGTATATAATGATGATAATTCTCTATGGGATTCTGCAACTGGTGTCACTTCCCAGCGAAGTCCTCCTTTTATTAAAATTTGGCAGTATCAACAGAAATGGGGTACTGGCAGTCCATATGGTAGAGTTTATTACGATAATATATTTACTTGTAACGTTTGGGACCCAATGCCTCATTGGAGTAGTTTTAGTAGTGAAAATAGTAATGCCCCAACACCAAATACTTATTCTACAACGATTAGAACAGATGGAATTGATTATTTTGTTTGGTTGGGTGAAAATACAACAGCTAGTGAAGTTGCAGATTTAATAGATGATGAAGATGAAATAACTTTTGGGGACACTTCTGAATATATAGGTATATGGAATAAATCAAAAGAATGGCATATGACTACACATCATTGGAGTGATTATTGTCCAAGTGATGAATCTGGAGATAATTTTAATGTTAATACATACGATGTAATTAGAATAAAAGTTAGTGATGATAATGGAGATTGCACATTTATTATGACTGAAAATTCTGATATAGATTACTCCAATTCTAGAGAAGTTACTCTGACTACTTTAGCAACTGGAAGAACTTTAGTTGGATGGACTAATACCTCAATGTTAACTGGTTCTGATATAGCAAATACTAAAATAACCACTACTCTGGATAATGGAGAAATTATATACTATTGGAATGAAACTAATTACAATTGGGATTATTATATAGTAGGTTTTTATGAACCAATATTACATGTATATGAAGATGATGTACTTATGATAGCTGTTTTGGATGAAGAAACTATTCAAATTGGAGGCAAATAATGCCTGCACCTATTCCAATAAGTTTTCCATATTTAGTGTATGGATACGTATATCACTCTAATTTAGAGTATGCAATAGGTACTACTATTAATATAACTGGATACAGTACAACAACAGGCGATGTAGACTCAAATGGTCAGTATATCATAAATTTAGAAAACCAAGAAATATCTGGAACCACTTTGACAGTAACTGCAAATCACGATGGTGAGACTTACTCTCATTCATTTAAATTAAATATAAGTAAACCAGGTGAAAATCTTAATATCACTTTAAAGGAAGCTATCAATCCAAATAATATATATGTAAATACCCATAAACATTATGGAAATGAATGTTATATATTTACACCATATGATAAGGAAATTTGGTGTAAAACATCTGATTATTAATGGTAATAGAAGAGTCTTCGAAGTATGGAGAAGCTCGTTTCGGGCAATCAGGCTTTAATGAAATATTAGAAAAGTTCTCTATAGATACATTGATAGGCTCTATAGATTTAGCCAAAAATTCTATAGATACTTTATTAAATTCCACTAAAGTTAAAAAGGATTTTTTAGTGGATATGCTCTTAGAAAATCCATCTAGAACATCTAATTATCTTCAAGATATTTTCATACAATCTCTAAAAGACTATAATGTAAATGTAGATACTATACTTGAAAATTTAAATGTAGAACAAAATATTAATATAGACTCTCTTATAGAGAAATTAAATTTAGATAGAAAATATTTGTTTGATATGCTCATAGGAACAATTTCTACAGAAAGAAATATAAATGTGGATACAATATTAAATAAAGAAAATATAACTGCTGATATTGACTTTGATATAATATTAACTTCTTTAGGAAAAACTAAAATTTATTTCATCGATTTATTAATATCAAAATCAAATGAATTAAATATAAATATAAATACTATCCTTGAGAAAATAGATTCAAGTAAATACGATATAGATACACTAATATATAGATTGTTAGATAGAGATTTTAATATTGATGTTATATTAGAATCAGAAATTTCTAGAGATTACTTTATAGATATATTATCTAAAAAGACTTTAGTTCCAAAATCTTACTTATTTAATTTATTAACTACTTCCTTAGATAAATATAAAGCTTATTCTATGGATTCCATAATTTCTATTTTAAATATAGAAAAGGAATCTATAATAGATACATTATTAGAATTAATTAAAAGTAATAAAATAGATACAGATACCTTATTAGAAAAATTAGAAATTAAAAATGAATTCTTTATAGATACTTTAATTATGTATCTAGATTTAGATTTAAATTATTTATACGATACCATATTAACATCAACAAAATATTCCGAATATATATTAGATGTTATCTTATTTTACGAAAACTTAAAAGGAGACTATTATGTAGATACATTATTAAATAAAAGAGAACTATATCAAAAATATTCTATAGATATAATCTTAAATTACATATTAAAATCTAATATTCTTGTAGATACTATATTAAATAAAGTTCAATTAGTTCCATATATATTTGATACTAAATTATCATCTATTTATACTCCAAATAGTTATAATTTCAAGGCATCATTATTTAAATTCATATTTATAGATACAGCTACTCAATCTCATTCAAATTTGTATACATTTCCAGTAAATTTTTCAGACATCTTTAGTTTAACAGTAAGTTCTAGTGACTTATTTACAACTAGTATTTCAAATACTGAATTATTCTCAATAACTAATAGTTTGGAGGAAGCTGATTAATGCTAGGTATATTCATTACAACTATAATAGTGCTAGTATTTCTAACAATGGTAATCTACACAAATTGGAATACTGTCTTAAAATACAAGAAAAAGATATTAGCTATACTTACAGGAGTAATTATTTCTACAAGTGGAATAATTATATATGATACTATATATGGAGGTAGAGATACACCAAGAGGACCAGGAGATTCTGTTATTGGTGAAATGGGAGTAGTTGTTATTGAACAAATGCAATGGCATAATATAACCTTTAGAAATGGACCCTATGATTCTATACCAGTAGTAATAGCTTCTCCTACTACAAATAATAGGGGAGCAGGTCAAGAAGAAGATGATTGTTGTGGTATAAATGATGGAGATGGAAGAGCTGATGACGCTTGTGATGGTATAATTCCTGTAATTAATTGGGTTGGTACAACAGGATTCAATTGCACTATTATGTATGATAATGGTACAAGCTCTAAACCTCCAGTTGGCTCTGAACCAGGAGTTACAGATAATTTATCATATTGGGTAATCAATACTTCTGCAATAACTAATTATGATTGGATAGATGCTGGAGTTAAAGATGATGTATCATCGGGTCTTACAGGAGATAATACAGATTCTATATCATTTGGAAAAACATTATCTGGTGACGCAGCAG